>Ga0209755_10004924_pt1 | contig 15468 bp, 10 predicted proteins | sample TergutCo191P1_FD_187301 | JGI IMG/M metagenome (GOLD analysis project Ga0209755, IMG submission 187301) | Cornitermes sp. P1 segment gut microbial communities from Petit-Saut dam, French Guiana - Co191P1 (SPAdes) (version 2) | ecosystem: Host-associated > Arthropoda: Insects > Digestive system... | reverse complement strand
AGACATTGCCGAAATTGACAGTGAGCGATATATATGCCTTGGACGTGAAATGACCAAGATTCATGAGGAATATATACGCGGAACAGCGCCGCAAATACTTGAAATTTTGACTCAAAGGAAGGAACAAATGGGCGAATTTTCTGTATTTTTATCTGGAATTTATTTAAAATAGTTAGTAAACTTATAGTATAGAGTTGCCGATAATAGGGTATAGGTAGGGTAAGAGTATGACAGTAAACAGGATAGGTCATGTAGAACCCATTCCGTCCGGCAAGAAGCCAGGTCGGAGTGAACCAGTGGGGGGGAACGAAAAGACTGATACAATAAGTCTTTCATCCGATGCGATGAAGAAGGCGGAGCTGTATCAAGTCGTGGAACTTATTAAAGCCTCACCGGAACTTGATGAAGCCCGGATTGCTGAACTTAGGCAGAAAATTGAGGATCCTTCTTACATGAATGAGAAGGTAATCAACGCAACTGCAAACAACATCGTCAATGCATGGTTTGCATAGGATTTAATAAGTTATAGCCGGCGTTTGATCACTAAGTGGTCAAACGCTTTTTTTTTTCGCATGAAAACAATAAACAAATTTTCATGTTTGATTTTTTGAGGTTTGCATGGATATTTCATTTAAGTTTAATCCAGAAGTAATTATCGGTTCTGATACGCTGAGTATGGCAGGCACCATCGCAAGCCGTCATGGATCGCGAATAATGATAGCCGCAGATCATGGATTGGACGGGCAGACAGTTAATCGATTAAAAGAAATTCTTACAGACTCAGGACTCGAAGCCATAATATTTGACGGAATAGAAGAATCTTCATCTGTAGAAATGGCAGAGAACATTGTAGAACTAAGCCGCGCCGCGCACTGTGATGCGATCATCGGTTTCGGCGGACAGAAAACGCAGGTTATCGCGCGCATGGCGGCAATTATGGCGCCTATGCACATAACAGCATTTGAATTGCTTGACGGGCGTAATTTCGGCACAAAATTCCTTCCGCTCCTTTCCATTCCGACAGAAGGTTTAGACGCTTTCTCTGCTGCCGAATACTTTATAGCGGCAGACCCGCGCTCACGGCTTGTAAAATCAATTCCTTCGCCTGCCGATTTATATTCAGCAATAATAATTGACAGCAATTTATTTAAATTTATTTCAGATAACAACGCGATGTCTTTCGTTTTGGAAGGTTTCTTTAATGCGGCGGAAGGATTTTGCTCGTCAAGATCAAATTTTATCTCCGACGCTTTATTGGAAAGAGCTTTAAGTTTTTATATTAAATTGTTGAGGGGCGCAAGTAATGCAGCTAACGGCACAAGCGACGCAAACGCCGAGCTTTTCGCTCAGGCGAACTTTCTGACAGCTCTTGGCTCTTCTGCAAGCTCACCGGGATTGGGCGCAGTATTATCAATTGCCATTAACGCACGCGCTCCTGTTGCAAGACCGCTGTGTTCCGCCGCTCTTTGCCCTGTTATTGCGGAAAGGCTCGTGAGCGCGCGTCCTGAAAAAATGTCACGGATTGCCTCCTTCCTTGGAGCGCCGAAACCGGCTTCGGTGGCAGAGGGCGCGGCATCTTCCGTAGAAGCCATCAAAAAACTAATGACAACTTTGAATATTCCGGACACCTTAAAAGAATACAATATTCAATTAGATCGGCTAACGGCTGCCGCAGAAGCAGCCCGCAGTCTTGATTTAACTGCAAATTCGCCGTGGACTGTATCAGAAGAAGAGGTTTTTAAAATTTTAAAGCAGATAATATAAAAACTGTTAATTTGACGTTTAGATAATTTGGTTATATACTATATATAGCTGTATTAAGGAAGAATATGGAGGAAGAGATGAAAAAAAACATATATTACCTCTCATTTACAGCAATCTTGGCAGCTTTGGTAATATTTTCATTTACACTTATCTCATGCCCTCCCGTTGATGAAGACCCGATAGATAGTACTGTTGTCGTTACAGGCGAACTGACACTCAATAAATGGAACGATGTTCTTGCTGATATTTATTCAAAAGGCGTATATGTAAACCTCGACCTCAGCGCTTGCACAGTTCCAGCTTCCGATAAAACTGTGCTTAAAAGATCCCGTCAAGACGGAGCCGATTACGAATCATCACCAGGAGTAAATAAATGGGATGATTATATCCAATTTAACCCTTCTTTAAGCAGTAAATTCGGCAAAGAGTATATAACTTCAATCATTCTGCCGAATGTTGCTACAATGATAAATAATGCGTCTGATCAAATATCAATTGAAAATATCGAGGAAGCTGCTAATGACGAAACAGACAGATACGCATTCAGACATTTCACGAAATTAAATTCTATAAAAGGACAAAACATAAGGCTTATCGGCACATTTGCGTTTTATAATTGCGGAACCCTAACAGAAGCAAAATTCCCAAATGTCAATCATATTATGCAGTATGCTTTTTATAATTGCAGCTCTGTAAAAAAATTCGATTTTGAAAAACTGACTGATATTTTGCCGAGCGCCTTTGAAGGATGCTCTTCTCTGGAAAGAGTAGATTTCCACAACGTAAGAATTATTAGTAATAGAGCTTTTAAAAATTGTTCCAGTTTAAAGGAAGTAAATTTCTCAAGTGCAATGAGAGTAGAATTAGAAGCATTTAGAGACTGTAAAAATTTAAAAACTGCCAGATTTCTGGCAGATCCCAACACCCCTCCATCTGGAACGCCATTGGATCCATGGATAGCAAATAAAAATACAAAACCGCCGCATGTGGAAGACAGTGTGGCTTTCCATAACAATGTTTTTAAAGGTTGTACTTCACTTGAAATATTGGATATACGCAAAGCCTGGAATGTATATTTCGGTGCAGGAGCGCTTGCAGACATAGGAACAAGCCTTACCCTGTGGCTGTATGACAGCAGCACTGTTAGAGACACTAATAACAATAACAAAAGAAGTTTTGGGCATCCTCAGGTAGAGTTGCTTCTAGGCGGAACTCATCCAGATATGGATATAGGTAAATTAACCCTTAAATCATTAATCATTATAACGAATGTTGTTGACCCATATACGGATGCACAAATTTTCGTTGCAGATAGTGATACAGACGACGGCACCTCAAGCATCAGGAACAGAATAAATACTGTTTACAATCCCGGTGACAGGTATCCAGAATTAAATGAACCAAAAAATCCTGTAGTGAAAGTGACTGTAAACGGAAGACCATCTATATCTAATCCTTAATGATGATTAATTAATGGAGGAGAAAATGAAAGAAACATTAAAACTATTATGCTTAATAATGGTTGTGTTAGCGCTTTCTTTTTCTCTGACAGGCTGCCCTCCTGATCCTGAAGATATGCCTAATGAAAACGAAGAAAATATTGATGATGACCAGGAAGAGCAGGAACCAGATCCTACACTGGAAGAAATTATCGCGGAACAGCTTCGTGAGCAAGAGGGAACAATAGAAAAACCCGCTGCATTAAAATTAGAAGTTGACCTTGGAATAATGTTTGATAATGCTGATAATTGGCACAGAATTCTTAAAATTATTGAAGCAGAAAATAAATATGTTGACCTTGATTTATCTGACTGTATAGTATCGCACAGTTTTTTTGATCCCGATTACACGATTACAGAAGGCAAAGACAAAATTATAAAAATTACGCTTCCCGATACATCTGTTGATATAATTGGCGTAGATAATTTAAATTCCGATAAACGCGCTTTTATTCACTTTACCAATCTTGAATTTGCAGGCGGAAAAAATATAAAACATATCGGCAGCCGGGCTTTTTATCTTTGCGGAAAACTTAAAGAAGCGGATTTCCCGAAATTGGAAGACTTTGATGACTTAGTATTTGCATCTTGCGTAAATTTAGTAAAAGCCGATTTCCCGGCGCTTGTTTCAATAGGCAATTATGCTTTCAGCGGTTGTACTAATTTAAAAACCGTAAACTTTCCGGAATTAATAAATATTAAGCCATATACATTCAGTGATTGTACTAATCTGGAAACGGCTAACATCCCTAAAAATAAACATATTGATCAACGAGCTTTTGATAATTGTAAAAACCTTACGGAAGTGTATTTTCCGTTAACAGCAGGAGATTTGGGAAATTTTGCTTTTAATGATTGTATTAAACTCGAAAAAGCATATCTTCCAAAAGTAGAAGTAATACATTCACGCGCTTTTTTTAATTGTGTAAATCTGAAAGAAACAGATTTTTCATCTGCTGTTCATATAGCGGATCACGCTTTCTATAACTGCACATCCCTCGAAGAAGTTGTTTTTCCGAAAGCAATGATAATTGAACCTATGTCTTTTGGAAATTGCATAAGCCTGACAACAGCAAGATTCCTTGCAGATCCCGATCCTGCGTTAGATGACGATCTCAAACTTGTTCATCCATTAAGTCCGTGGTTAAACAAAGAACCAGGTTTACCATGCGTAAAGGAAACAATATTATTTTACAACAATGCTTTTAATGGATGTGCTTCTCTTGAAACATTAGATATAAGATACTCATGGAATGTTTATTTTGTGGGTAATGCTTTAGCAAACATTGGAAAAAAGCTTACTCTTTATCTGTTTGATGATGATGGTACAAAAAGTTTTGGTCATCCTCCTATTGATATAATTTTAGGATCAAATGAAACAATTACTCTTGAATCAATAAAATTTATGTTACCATCTGTACCAAACAATTTATCTAAAGTTAATTCTGCAAATGGCGGCGCAACTGGTTATCATGGAATAGCGGTTTATATTGCTGGTTTTGTAACTGTAACTATCGAAAGATATTAATTAGTATCCATCTGACAAGGCGCGGTTTTGATCGCGCTGGTAAAGTTCCTGATACACAAAGCTGCGGGTTTTAAGCTTGTCTTTAACTTCCTTCGTAAAGGGCATGTGCCGCCAGAATGTTCCGCGGACATCTTTGTCAAGTTTTTGAATTCCGTCCGCTTCTTTTGTCATCCATAAAATATAATCGCGGATAAAAAATTCTTTAATGTCGCCTTTTAATTTGCAAGACTGGAACCACTGATAATAATGCCCCGTAAGACCTTCTTCCATCCAGTAGAACGACGCTTTTTCTTTTGCAACCTGCCAGCGAAGATCGGCAACAGCGGTAAGAATTGCAAGATAAAGATTTCTTGGATACATGGGAATAACAATTCGTCCGCGGCTTGTCGCGCGGTTGAAGCGGTCAAAAGGTTCCCAGCAAAAACCCATATCACCGTAAGTTGGTATCAATAAAACATACGGAATAATTCTGTTCAAACGGTTTTTATAAACGCGGCAGAAAGCCTCCGCATCAATACTTTCGATTCTAGCAAGCATGGCAATTACATTTTCGCGTGTGCCTACTTCGTTGGGAGTACTGTGATAATATTCCGCTGTAAGCACCGGGAAATGGTTTCCCTGCCGTCCAATTGTCATTTTTGCCATTTGGCGCATGGTATCACACTCTGTCTCAATTGCCCCGGTGTCTACCGTAACAGCGCCGCCTTCAGATTGAAGTTTATCTGTTAAGTGCGAAACGTCATTTTCGGCATTAACAAAGTCCCTGATATTTAATTCCAGTTCGTGATCGTTTTTTAACAATTGCTTAAGAAGATTTTGGATTTCATTTATCGATGCCTTTTGCCCTTCGTTATAGCAATCGCTGACATCTGTTAATTCATGCAAAGGAGTGTGTTCAAAAACCGCGTTGATTCTGTCGCGTAATATGTTCTCAATCTCGACTCGTTCTCTTTCTCTCGATTTAAGGATCGACCTTGTGCCGTCATATTTGCCCTGCGCCTTTTCCAGCAGCGCTTGAATTTTAGAAGCAGAATTGCCGCGGACTATTTTTACTTCGTCCGTGCTTGAAGGACGCATCTTTCCGGTTCCAACCGCGCCAAACCATTCATCCATATAATGGACAGGCTGATCAAGCGGATTATCATCAACAATCTTGCTGAAAAATTCCTTGGTGTCAGGGTTAATAAAAGCAGGATGCAAAAGCGCAAAGCGCAAAAGATATTTTTTACAAGGAGGCAGTTTTCCTGTCGCTTTCCGCGCAACATTAAACGCAAATTCCCAATAAGGAGAAATAAACTGCTGACGAAATACGCTGCGATCCTTGGGGTCCTTTGCCGTAAGGTATTTTTGCAAAACACCATGCACCCTTTGGGCAATATCGCCTTCGTTTGTAAGAGCAGCTTTATAATAATTTGGATCGTTAAAGAAATTATGCCCTTTTTCCTCAAGGCGCTTTTTAACCGGAGGAAACTGAGATACAGTCAGGTCAACATCACCGCCTGACGAGCTGGAAATGTCAGCGAAATCGTCCTTGTTTTTTTCGCCGAAAATATCGCTAAAATCCGGAAGCGGACCGCCGCCATCAGACCCTGCTGTCCCTAATAAGGCGGCAAGTTCGGGATCCATGTCCCCATTATTTGATTTTACAGCCATAAATTCATGATAATTTGTTTTTACCCTGTTGTCAATGTTAATAATCTGTAGTATTTTAAAGGAAATAAAACAAGGGAGCCGATGTCTGTCAATAAAAGGTTCTCTTTTCGGAGGAATTATGAAAAGGAAAATCTTGCTTCTAACGCTAATCATAAGTATTGTGCTGATCAATTCGTGCCAAAAAAAGGACCAGCCGCAAGCTGCAGTTGAAAGGGTTCATAAAGAACTAGAGACCATTCCCGTTCAAGGCATTTCAAAACCGGGTCATTTTTTAGCTGTTGGTCAATGGATGTATGGCATTGACGGAAACGATGACGGAACAGAAGCAACTAAAGTAAAAGCAATTAAGGAAATGTCTCTGGGAGAAAATATTTTGGTAGGAGAACCGAGAAAATTGATTAATTCGTTCAGCGGAAAAGCGGCGGATTTTCTGGAGATACGCCGTGATAACGGGGACATAGGTTTTGCTTTTGACTATATGGTTGCCGTAGGCGGCAGGCTTGCTGTTGTAACCGATGAAAAAGCCAGTTTATTTAAAACAGCCAAAGTGGTAGACGTAACAAGCACTATTTTAGCGCAAAAATCTGTAGTTGTTTACTTTCCGCAAACCGAAACCAACGGCTTTGTTGAAGTAAAAGGCATCAATACCGGTACCAAGCAGTACGTCAGCTCTAATTCTAATTTTGTACGCCGTTCCTCCCTTTCAATAAAAGATGCTGATGTTCAATCGGCTATTTTGTTGTTAACTGCCTTGCCTATTACCAAAGAGGATCAAAAGGGACGCAGAGAAGCACTTTTAAAATCGGCTTTGGAATTTTATTCAGACTCTGTATTCTACGATGAAATATTTGAGATTATGTATCCCAATTCTACTTCAGGCGTAATTAATAATTCAAATTCTTACGAAAGCTGGTAATTAAGGTCAGTACTTAGACCAATAGGTCTTAGACCAGTAGGTCTAAATCGATTTCACCGGCAGTGCATGGGACTGTAACACCCCAGTTTTCCAGCACTTCCGGGTGAAGTTCTCCAAAAACGCCGACCTGCTTCCCGTTATAAATAATGGAAGCTGCCCGCCCCGGAATAAACCTGACATCGGATGATTCTTCTACATCATATTCCCGCGAAAGATAGTAAAACAGCGTTTGCAGTTCTGCGGCGGCTGTGTTAAAGTTTGCGTCATTACCGGCATTGAGAAAGCCTGCAAATTGGCGTGTCTTGCTGCGGTAGTTTTCGGCATCATCAAGCCAGGCAACCTTTCCCACCTCAAAAATTTTATGCGGATATACTGAGCGCCCGGAAATCGACTCGCTTGCCATTAGAGAGGCAATTATCGTGTCGCGGACAAATTCGTAATTTTCGGTCATCGGGTTAAAGATTCGGATAATTTTTTCGCCTTTTCCCCTCATATTTTCTACCAGATCTTTCCGCGAACCAAGGTAATTGTAAATCATTTCCTGATAGCCAAGCCCGACGAGCTGTTCCTTTACCTGTCTGCTGAAAAGCGTAATCGGCAAAAGCCTGCCGATTGTGGCATCGGAGGGACGCTGCGGTTTAAAGGAGCCGAGCGAACGTCCAATCATTACGTCTTCCGCCACATCTGCTGCGTGGAGAAAATCGTTGCGGTATTCAGGCGGATATGCGCGCACGCCTGAAGACTTGCTGCCGCCTGCCTGTTCTCCCCTTTCACAATCATCAGCCTTTTCCGCTTTTACGCCCATGCGCGTCAAAGCCTCGACACATTCATCGGCGTTTAATTTTTCGCCCAGGAATTTTTCAATCCTTGAGAGCGAGCAGAAGACCGGCTCCTGAAAGTAATAGGGGGTAATTATTTTTTTGCCGAAAGGCGTATCAAAGTCATACTCGATTTCTACAGGTTCAATTGTAAAACCGTTGTCTGCAAAATCACAGGCAACAATGGAAGCTGCCAAAGTAATCAGCGGTAAATCTGTCCCGGTCAGCTCAATAAATACTTCGTCATCGCCGACTTGGACTGCGCCTAAATCATTTGAATTGATAATCGGCGGATAGGATAGAATGTTCCCTTGCGAATCTGTCAAAAGCGGATGAACCGGCTCGTGTTCCTGAATAAAAGCAAACTCTTTCCCCTTGGGGTGCTGCCTGAGAATTTCCCTTAAGGTAAGCGGTCCGTCCCACTGGAGAGGCACAAAGGAAACTTTATCAGGGTCTGCGCCTTTGTATACAATAGGCCAATTAATTTTAGAAATGCGATAGATACCCATCGACATGCTGCGGCGCTTCCGTCCAAAGTTCCAGGCAAGTTTTTCCTGTGTCTGGATCATATCGCGGAGCATGGGGTCTGTTATCTTTTTGCCTTTGGCAACAAAACCTGTAAGATACGGGCGAACTTGTTTAACGCTTGCCTCAACCTTAATTTTCCGCTGCGCATCGGCGCACGGCGCTTTTTTATCGCCGTCCTTTCGCGAAAAAAACGGATACTCGGGTATTTTTCTGCTGTTATAAATTCTAAGCTGACGGGCACATCCTGCCGTTCCCCACAAGTCAGGGCGGTTAGTGTCATTCAATTCGATTTTTAAAGTGCGTTCTGCTTCCGGCAGATTCTTGTCGCTGTCTTCATCAAGTTCAGCTTTGGCGCAGGTAAGCGCTTCTTCAAACTCATCTCTGTTTTTCCAGCGGTTTCCGCCTGCAAGAGTATAAAAAACTTGTTCATTTACTTCGATTTTCGGCATACACAAGGAGAATATCATTTTGCAATATAAATTAAAAGGGCTTGTCAAAATATAGTTTTCCCTGTCATAATTAGGTCTAATAAATATCACTTTCCAAAATGGAGGAAAAAATGAAAAAATTTACAGTTATTCTAGTTATTGTGGCTTTAGCTGCTTCATTGGCGGTTAGCTGCGGAGGAAAAGGCGGACAGTTAATTGGTGTTGCCATGCCGGAAACCGCAGTATTACGCTGGTTAAAAGACGGCAACGCTCTCGTAACAGAAGCTGAAAAACGCGGATATCGCGCGGAATTACAATTCGCCGATGGAAAAGATCAGAGCATTCAAAATCAGCACATTCAGAGCTTTTTGACACAGCGTGCAAAAATTCTGATTGTCGGTTGTATTGATGAAGGCGTAGCTGCTGTTGTTTCTGAAGCAGCTATCGAAAAAGTACCGGTAATAGCTTACGATCGCATCATTCAAAATTCAGAAGATTATGATTATTACATTACCTTTGATAACATTAAAGTCGGTAACCTTCAGGGTCAAAGCATTGTTGATGCACTTGACCTCGATAACACAGCAGCTACTAAAGTAATTACTCTCTTTGCCGGTTCACCAACCGATGCGAACGCAAACTTCTTCTTCCAGGGAGCCATGGATGTTCTTCTCCCTTACATTGATGCAGGCAAATTAAGAGTTGTTGGTCCTTTCCCAAGAAGCTACACAGATACAAATACATTCCAGAGAATCACAACAGAAGGATGGGATGCTAACATTGCAAAACAGCGCATGGAAAACCTCTTAAGCGGCGATGCCCGTTCTGTAACACTGGATGCAGTTCTTGCACCTAATGACACACTTGCACAGGCAATCATCGAAGCATTAAAGAGTGATGCAAAATACCGCGGAAAACTCCCTGTAGTAACAGGTCAGGATGCGGAATGGAAATCAGCTTTATCAATCAAGAACGGCGAACAGTACAGCACAATTTTTAAAGATACTTCCAAGCTCGCAGAAGCTGCAATTATTCTTGCTGAACAAATCCTCAAAAAACAGCCTATCAATATCCCCGGCGCAGTTCTTGCTGAAGGCGACAGGATTGAAATAAGCAACACAGGAAAAAAATATGTAACAACATATCTTTTGGATCCAATTCTTATTACCGCTGATAATATCTCAGTTCCGCTTGATGCCGGTTTCTTTGATAATGTACCCGAACGGGCTCTCTTAAGATAGTTTGATTTTTAATGAACGGCTCGGCTGTTAAACAGCCGGGCTTTTTTATTGATTTGGGAGAATTCATGAGCGAGTACATACTGGAGATTGAAAACTTAACCAAAGAATTCCCCGGAGTCAGAGCTCTTGAAAATGTCAACTTAAAAATTAAAAAAGGCGAAATACATTCACTGTGCGGAGAAAACGGCGCGGGCAAGTCCACATTAATGAGCTGCATCTCCGGCGTTTACCCAAAAAACAGTTACGAAGGCAAAGTTTCATATAAAGGACATGAAACAAATTACAACAGCGTTAAAGACAGCGAAAAAGAAGGGCTTGCCATTATTCATCAGGAGTTGGCGCTTAGTCCTTATTTGTCAATTTACGAAAATATTTTCCTGGGTCACATGGAAACCAGGTTTGGCATAATTAACTGGGACAAATATTTAAACGAGTCAAAAAAATATTTAAATATAGTTGGTCTTAATGAACCGCCAACAACAACAATAAGCAAACTTGGCGTAGGAAAACAACAGCTTGTAGAAATTGCCCGCGCCCTTTCTAAAAAAACAGAACTGCTCATCCTTGATGAACCTACATCTTCCCTTAACGATGACGAAAGCGAAAAGCTGCTTAACCTTATAATCGAATTCAAGAAACAAGGTATTACTTCGGTAATAATCTCTCATAAATTAAATGAAGTTTTAAAAGTTGCTGACACGGTAACTATTTTACGCGACGGAAAATCAATCAGCACTTATGACGTAAAAAATGACAACCTTACAGAAGAAATGATCATCAAGGATATGGTTGGACGCGACTTAACCCATCGTTTCCCGGAAAGAAAATCATCTCCCGGCGAAACTGTAATGGAAGTAAAAAACTGGACTGTTTATCATCCTGAGTATCACACGATAAAAGTTGTAGATAATGTTTCTTTCCGCTTGCGAAAAGGCGAGATCCTCGCCTTCTGCGGTCCTATGGGCGCAGGACGCACGGAATTAATGATGAGCATTTTTGGTAATTCCTACGGCTGCAGAAGCGAGGGCGTTCTTTTAATTGACGGGAAAGAGCAAAAATTCACTAGCCCGCGTGCAGCGATAAACTCAGGTCTTGGATACATTTCTGAAGACCGCAAGAGCCTTGGACTGGTTTTGATTCAGGATATTAAAACAAATATAACTCATTCAAGCCTTAATAAAGTATCACGTTTTGGAATCATCAATAACCAAGAAGAAATAAAAGCTGCAGAACGTTACCGGAGAGATTTAAAAATAAGAACACCGTCTATAAATCAAATTGTCAGAAACCTCTCCGGCGGCAATCAGCAGAAAGTTGTAGTAAGCAAGGCATTAATGGCAGACCCGGAAATTTTTATAGTTGACGAACCAACGCGCGGTATTGATGTCGGCGCAAAAACAGAAATCTACGGAATAATGAATGACATGATTGCCGCAGGGAAAAGCGTAATAATGATCAGCTCCGAGCTTCCCGAAGCGATTGGAATGGCTGATAGAATTTATGTAATGAATGAAGGAAAAATAAAAGGGGAGCTTTCCAGAGAAGAAGCTACTCAGGAAAAAATAATGCATCTTGCGTTGGTAGGATAAAAAGGAGAAAGACATGAGCGACAGTACTGTGCATACTTCTGATATAAAAACGGTTTTAAAAAATAATATCAGAAACTATTCAATGTTCATTATGCTTGTTTTAATAATGATTATTTTTGCATTTTTAACAGAAGAAAAAGGCATTAATTTAAGTCCGAGGAATTTTACAAACATCTTTTTCCAATACAGCTATGTTTTAATTCTGGCTGTCGGCATGGTAATGGTAATTATTATAAGAGGCATTGATCTTTCTGTAGGATCTGCCTGCGCGTTTATCGGAGCATTAAGCGTTATGCTTTATAACATACTTGCAAAAACCTATAATATTGAGATAGGAAGCGCTGAATTAACTATCAACTTAAAACCATTGGCAATACCTGTTACCCTTATAGCATCACTTGCGATGGGCGCTTTTATAGGAGCATATCAAGGATTATGGATAGCTTTTGCAAAACTGCCTGCGTTTATCGTTACCCTTTCCGGAATGCTGCTTTTCCGCGGTCTTACCTATATTGTAACAAAAGTTACTCCTATCTCGCCCATAGATGATCACTATAAACTTTTATCAACGGGGATTCTGGACGAGGTAATGAAATTAAAACCCATAGGTCCTTATTTCCCAATGTCATTCGTTGTTGCAATAATTTTGCTTACTCTCTTTTTTCTTTCCGAGTTTTTCGGACGTAAAAAAAAGATAGCTAATAATTTTGAAGTATCACCGCTTCCTCTTTTTATTTTAAAACTTGTATTAATAAGCGTTTTAATTATCGGACTTGCAGATCGATTTGCCCGTTTCCGGGGTCTTCCTATTGTGGTCATTGTTCTGGGAATTACAATTTTTATTTTTCACTTTATCATGAACAACACTATCCTTGGCAGATATATTTATGCAGTCGGCGGAAACCCCCGCTCTGCGACACTTTCCGGCATCAATTCCGAGATGGTTACATTTATTGTATTTTGCTTCATGGGTATGATGATTGGACTTGCCGCTGTAGTTTCTACAGGTTACATGAACAGCGCCCGTCCTGCTGCCGGCAATCTTTTTGAGCTGGACGCTATTGCGGCATGTTATATCGGCGGCGTTTCTGCAGGCGGCGGCATCGGCTCTGTTGTCGGCGTTATTGTCGGCGGACTTGTAATGAGTTCAATTAATAACGGAATGTCGTTAATGAATCTGGGCACGCATTTCCAATATGTAGTAAAAGCGTTAATTCTTCTGCTTGCGGTTTTCTATGATGTCTATACGCGCCGCAAAGCCGGTTTAGGCTGAGTTTAAAGGCGGGCATCCACCCTTTCTATCATCTCTTTGAATATCTGTCCTTCTTTTTGGACAAGCTGGATAAAAGAATTATCCTCAGGCTTACCAAGCACTATTTCCATCTCCGTATCATTCCTGAATGTCGCTTTTTTAAACTGATTGCGATAATCCTTTGCCCTGCTTTCGAAAATTTTATTTTCTATCCAGCTTCGAATCTCAAGAACAGTAGTAAGCTCCATCTTGAACTCAGGAGCATCCAATGAATTGATTTCATTTAAATATAAAAGTGTCGCCCAGGCGTGACGGCATTTATCAAGCTGGTACTCTTCATCCCAAAGATCATATACATGGTGAATCTCATCCCAATTTTTATATATGCCTTCGCCTATTTCTTTTCTCAGTTTATCAACACGGAAGGCAGGGACTATCTGTCCGCCGACATTAACCCATTCTTTAACGCGTTCTTTGGAATCCAGCAACTTGCACAATTCGCTGACGTCTTGCTCAGGCTTTGAGTCAAAAAATGCCGCTACAGTTTTTACAGCATAATAATGCAGCATCTGCCGGTAAGCGGAAATAGCTTCAAATGGCTTTATTATTACCTGTCCGCGCAATGAGTTTTCAAATTGACGGCAATAAATTTTTCGTATGGTTCTTTTATCTAAATTTAAAACATCAGTCGATGACAATCCCGATTCCTGGAGCCAGCCGCCAAGAATATCCAGCGCCTTGATTATTTCCTCGGCTGTATCAGGAGCAAGATAATCGGCTTCGATACGCTGTATTTTTACCTTGCGTTTATCGCGGTTTTTGGTCTTCCATGAATTACGTTCAAGAGCATAAAGATTGTGCCGCCAAAAATACGCAGGCATTACTTCCAGCCGGTTCTTATGCACATTATTGTTTACAAGGGAGAAAGGCAGCGGAATATTAAGCTCCGCAGGGTACTCTCCCTTCGCAATAATTACAAAAGAGGCAAAAGTGCTGGAATGCTTTAAGCTGACTGCAAGCCCAGGCCAAAAACCGCGTTTCGCACGTATCTCGCCGTCGTTTGCGCGGCTGTTGTGATTACTGCCTATTGTCGCTGCCGCCGCCATGTTCGACATTCCCTGAACAAGGCTTGCTATTAAAAAAGAATTATTATGGTGCTGTTCATGCACCGGGAATATTAAATTGTTGAGTATCTCGCAGCATGACACTGTGGAATTATCGCCAAGTACCGAGTGAATCAATCTTGCCCCGTACTTTAAATTACTGTTCCTGCCCATGACAAAGCGCACTGCCTTGGAACCGTAAAAAACATTACAGCCGTATCCGATAATACCGTTTACAATTTCAACGCCTTCGCCTATCTGCGTCGGCTCTTCGGCGGAAGACTGAACCGAAATATTTTTAAGTTTGTTGGCTCCCTTAATATATGCACACTCGCCGATCGCCGTATCTTTAATAATCGAGCAGCTTTTTATCACCGCGCTGTTGCCGATTATTCCATAACTGCCCCGTACGCCTCCGTATTGCTTCTGCGTAATCTCGGCAAGTTTTTCCGTAAGCGCAATATCATCGCGGTAATTTGCCCATAAAAAAGCGTCGGCGGCAATCATGTCTTCAAAAGGCAGAATTGAGCGTCCGCCCGCTTCATTCATCACATCGATCCAGACGCGCACTTCTTCCTCTTCGCCGTCTTTTACCGCGCCGTTACCAAATTTTGCGTGGTTGGTTGTCTGCAGTTCGTTTACCTCGGACAGTATGCAGTTATTCCCAATAATGTAATTTGATATGTAGGCGCAGTTTTGAATTGCCGTGTCATCGCCGATATCGCAGGAGATTATTGTACTGTTGCGAATCCCTGCAGGAATGCAAAAATCGTGATGCCTTAAAAAGACGCTCTGTAAAGAGCCGATGCGTATAAGACCATAAAAGTTCGAGTCACGTATCAATAAAGGTTCGAAGGGATCGCTTACAAGAAAGTTATCCCAGTTTGAACAGTAATTTCTATTTTTCTTTAATAACTCAATTTCTTCAAAGTTTAATTTTCGCCAGTCCTCAGGTTTTTTAAAAAACCGCTCCTGCTGCTGCGCATTACGCAGCCAATATTCGTCAGCACCTGCCGGCAGGTACTCAGCCGGAATAAAATCGTAGCCAAGCCGTTCCAACGGCATAATGTTCTTTGCTTTCATGGGCATATTATATACCATATTCGGTGATAATAATATATAATGACTCCTGCAGGAGGAAGATATGTT
>Ga0209755_10004923_pt1 | contig 15471 bp, 12 predicted proteins | sample TergutCo191P1_FD_187301 | JGI IMG/M metagenome (GOLD analysis project Ga0209755, IMG submission 187301) | Cornitermes sp. P1 segment gut microbial communities from Petit-Saut dam, French Guiana - Co191P1 (SPAdes) (version 2) | ecosystem: Host-associated > Arthropoda: Insects > Digestive system... | reverse complement strand
TGGGAACGTACCATGGGCTGGGGGAAAAGCATATGCAGGCGTATCTTGACGAGTTCTGTTTTCGTTTCAACCGCCGCCGTGTCGAGGGGCAATTGTTCGACAGGCTGCTGAACGCCTGCATGACCTCTTCTACTGTTACCTATGAGGAATTGGTCTCACCTGTGGCAACTTGAGAGGCGAATTCCGTTTTAATCAGTGCTTCCTTAGGTCTTCAACACAAACCAAAATTCGTGTACACTGATCGCATGAGCCGTTTCAGTTTTTGCCTTGCCTTATTGATGTCCCTCTCCCTGCTGTCCTGTGACAGGCTTGCCCAAAGGGGTAATGTCGGTGTGGATCCCCCTGTTGCCGCGACACCGGAATTCCAGCCTCCGACCCCAGAAGTTCCGCCGATGGCGATTTTGCGGGCCGGGGAATTTCCCCTGTGGTTTCAGTTCACCGATGACGGGCCGACTTTAATAGAAACAATCGAGTCCGCAAGATATTCCGCCGCGCTTATCCCATGGCCCCATGCGCCGCATGTCAGGTTTGTTCTGGCACAAGGCGAAGACCTGTTGCTCGCGGTAAACAACGAGGGTTTTGTCCGCCTGGCCCCTTGGCCATCCCACGGAGGCATCGGCTTGTATCATGTCCCCGGCGGCGAACTCTGGCGGCAATACACCGTGGGCGCTTTCGTGCGTCCCGCCCCCGGCGCCGACCCCGTGGCGCTCCTGTACCTCAACGAATGGTTTTTGGAGCAGGATGTCCGACCTCCCTCGCTCAGACTGTGGAGCCTGGACGCGTCCTCGGCGACACCCCGAGCCGCGGCGATGCCTGCGCTGGACGCTTTCGCCTCGGAAGAAGACTGGAATTTGGATGTCCTTCGCCGGGGCGGCGGTTATTGGTACTTCCGGGCGACAAAAAGGAACGCCGTCCAGCAGGAAATATGGATGATCCGCACCGACAGCCTTGAGCGGGAAGGCGAAAGGATTTCCCTTAGCGATTTCCAAAACGCCGCCCGCCCGGAACCCCTTTCCGCCGCACCGCCCGCATTGCGGGAAATGCTTGCCGCGGTCTTCGCCGAAATCGGTTCAAATTCGGCGACGGTGGTTTCCCCGGACTTCCAGAGCTATCGCCGCTTTGCCACCGGCTCGGAAGGGATCCCGGTTCATGCGTTTTTTTCCCGGGATGGGACGGACGGGAGGGCTTTCCTCCTTGCCACGGATCCAGAGGGCGACGCCCTGCATGTGGAAGCGGGCGATTCTGCGAACCCGCACCCCGTCCGCCGTTTTTCCCTGCCGGTCCTACCCGAGGGCTTTGTCTACACCGAAATCGGCATGGTCGATGACACCGTTTTCGCCGCATGGGAAGAGCAGGTGGGTTTCAGCATCGGGGCCGCGGGGTTCATGGTGATTAGGCCCCCGGAACTTTTCGGGGGGGATTAGAGTTCTTGCGAAACTTCAATTGAAAATGCAGTTTTGCGAGCCTCTTGCCAGTTACCTGCTCCGCTCGACCCCGACCCGCTCGCAGTGCCAGGCGATCACGCAACGGGAGCAGTGGGGGCTTACCGGGCGGCACAGGTTCTGCCCGTAAAGGACGAGCAGGGCGTTCAACCCTTTCCAGTACTTTCCCGGCAGTATTTCCCGCAGGATCGCCTCGGTTTCGTCCGGGGTTTTGCTGGAAAGCCAGCCGCAGCGGTTCGAGATGCGGTGGACGTGGATGTCCACGCAGATGCCGGGAAGGTCAAAGGCCTCGATTAGCACGAGGTTCGCGGTTTTGCGGCCGACGCCCGGAAGGGCCAACAGTGCGTCCATGTCCGCGGGAACCTTGCCTTGGTATTGCTCCAGCAGGATGCCGGCTATTTTTTTCAGACTGGCCGCTTTGTTTCTGTAGAAACCGGCGGGATAAGCAAGCGCGGCGACTTGATCCTCCGGTAGCGCGGCAAGTTCCCGGGGGCCAGGGGCTTGTTCGAGCAGGCGTTTGGAGGCTTCCAGCGTCACCTCGTCCTTGGTTCGCAGGCTTAGAATCGTGGAGACAAGGACGGCCCAGGGATCGTTGCGGTAACGTTCCGCCACGGTCGTCACCGAAGGCTCCTTTAACGCGCCATCGGGTTCGCCTTGCAGCCCCTCCCGCCACTTTGAAAGGGCGCGGTGTACCGCATCCCACTTGACGCCGGCTTTTCCGCCTGCCTTTTTCATGCGTCTTTTTCCAGAAGGCATACGGCCATGGCTTCGACCGCCTTGCCCTTGCCCACGGCCCCCAGCCCCTCCGCCGTTTTGCCTTTCACGAAAACCATGTCCGCGGAAACTTCCAAGGCCCGCGCAAGGCTGGCCCGGATTTCGTCGCGAAAGGGCAGGACTTTCGGCTTCTCGCAGCTTACCACGCAGTCAAGGTTGCCCAACCGCCAGCCTTCCCGCTTTGCCATGTCGAAAACGGAACGCAAAAGTTCCATGGAATCGGCGTTTTTCCATTTGGGATCAGAAGGGGGGAAAAGCGCGCCTATATCGCCAAGGGCCGCGGCCCCAAGAATCGCGTCGCACACCGCATGGGCCAGCACATCGCCGTCGGAATGCCCCATTTCCCCGCGTTTCGATGGAAGCTCAACCCCCGCCAGCAAAAACCGCCGCCCTTTGACAAGGCGGTGCATATCCAACCCCAAGCCTACCCTTGTCATGCGAGATCCTCGGCGAAGGTTACCTTTCGGTTTTTGGGATCCCCGGGAATGACCGCGACGGAGCCGTGGAAAGTACCCCATATCTCGGCGTCGTCGGTGAATTCCATGCCCGTAAGGCTTTCATGTTTGGCGGCCATCTCGTGCAGGTCGAGGATTTCGGGAAATGCGAACGCCTGCGGGGTTTGGGAAACTCCGACGCAGGCCCGCCTAAGGTGGCGTTTGACGTATATGGGGTCGTTGCCCGGGGAGCCATCCAGCGCCAAGGTCATTTCCTTGGGGGTTTCCGTCAGGGGCAGCACCGGAATGACGGCCGGGTGTTTTTTTACTTCCGCAATGATTTGCCTTATGAATGAAGGATGAACCCAAGGCCGCGCACCGTCATGGATTAGCACATAACTGCGGGCGTTCAATTTGCCGGGAAATTTTTCGTGCAGTATGGAAAGGGCGTTGTAAACGGAACCGCGGCGGGTCTTGCCGCCTGCGACAAAATGTATAGGCGGGCCGACTTTTCCAGAAAGGAGCACTGGCGGGATTGCCTTTCGCGCCGCGGCCTCGCCCGTCAAAGGGTCGTCGGGGACGGCGATGACGATGGTCTGGATTTCGGGAAGGGCCGCAAAAGCGCGAACCGTCGCGCCAAGCACCGTGAGACCGGATGCCTTGCCGGTGGCCTTGATGGTCAGCGGGCGATATTCCTTTTTCACGCCGCCGTTCGGGCCGGACATACGGGAGGAATTGCCCGCCGCGCAGATGATGGCTGCCACGGCGACGCCTTCCACCGGGGCCATAAGATTATTCTTCCCTGGCTTCAAGGCGCTCGTGGACCATGGTTTCCACTTCTTTTCTGGATATGCGAAGCGATATGGAAAGCTCGTCCTCAAGAAGGTTTTGCGCGGAGTCGTACAATTTTTTTTCGAGAATCGGCAGTTCCTTGACCTTGCTTCTGTGGTACAGGGAGCGGACAATCTTGGCGATGTCGTGTATGCTCCCCTTTTTCAGAAGGTCAAGGTTCATCTGGTAGCGTAGCTTCCAGTCCGACGGATTCGGCTCAAATTCCTCGCCAATCAGAACCAGGGCCTGCATCGCCACGTCTTCGCTGACGGTCGCGCGTATGCCCAGCTCCTCCGCTTTGTCAACGGGTGCCATTATGGTCATGTCCGACGCTTCGATGTAGATGACGTAATAGGACAACTCGGTGTCGTTGAATTGCTTCTGCTCGATCGCCGTTATGATGCCGACACCCTGACTCGGATACACAACCTTTTGACCAACTGTGAAATTTTCAGGCTTGTTCATCCTATCCATTATAGCACAAAGCGGAAAAAGAGTGAACCGCCTTGTGTTTCCCTAGTCGAATTTATCCCGCAGGTTCCCTGCAATCCCGAGCAGGGCATCCCTTGTGTTCAGGTCGGGGTCGTCCAACACGGCATCGAGCAGTTCGCCGAGTATCTTTCCCATGGTTTTCCCGGGCGCAACCCCGATCGCCATCAAATCCCTGCCGGAAACCGCGAGATCCTTTAGCGAGAAAGCCTGGCTTTCGGCAAGGATTTTTTCAACCCTGTCGATCAAGGGCAGCAGGTAACTTGGCGGAGGTTCCAAGCCTGCCTTTGCGAAGGTGTCGGCCCTGCGCAGTTGGTAAAATGCCGGCAGATTCTCTTTGCCGACGCGGACAACGAACCTGCGCACCGCGGCGTCACTCCAGTTGTCCGTGTAATGGAACATATGCTCTTCCACCAGATGGCAGACCTGATCGACGAACGCATTCGGGAAGCGCAGGCGGGAAAGAACGTTCCGCGCGATTCTCGCCGATTCTGCGTCATGCTGATGAAAAATCCGCTCGCCGGTTTCGTCAAAACCTTGGGCAACGGGCTTTCCCACATCATGCAACAGCGCGGCGAACCTTACTTCGGTGGAGCTGTCCTTTTGCGCGGCGAAGTCGCAGGCCATCAGGGAATGATCCAGCACGTCGAACCTGTGGGATCCTTTCTGCTCGACCCCGCGGCAGTCGGCGAGTTCCGGGAGGAACAGTTTGAGCAGACCCGTTCGCTCCATCAGCAGGAAAGCGATCGAAGGTTTTCCCGAGGCGATGATTTTCCCGAGTTCGTCCTTTACCCGTTCCGCCGCGACCTTTGCGGTCGTTTCCAGGGCGCCGCCGATTGCGGCAAGGGTTTCGCCGTCAACCGCAAACGAAAGCTGGGCGGCAAAGCGCACCGCCCGCAGAGGCCGCAGTCCGTCCTCGGCGAAACGCAGGGCGGGATCCCCCACGCAACGGATAACCCTGGCCTTTATGTCGGCCTCCCCGCAGAAGGGGTCAACTTTTTTGCCTTTGGGCAATCGCAGGGCGACGGCGTTCATCGTGAAGTCACGGCGGGAAAGGTCTTCCTCTATGTCTGCCGCATAATGCACTTGGTCAGGTCTGCGCCCGTCACTGTAGTCCGCTTCGGTGCGGTAGGTGGTGACTTCCATGCCGCGGCCCTTGTAAAAAACAGTTACCGTCCCATGCCGTATGCCCGTGGGGACAACCTTGGCCCTTGGCTGCGCGTTCCTGAAAATGTCCGTCACCTCTTCGGGAGTGGCGTCGGTGGCGAGATCCCAGTCGTGGGCCTTTTTGCCCCGCAACATGTCCCGCACCGCGCCACCGACCAGACATAGCTCTCTGTCCCGCGCATTGAAAAGCGCGGCGACTTCCTTGAGTATCGGGGGGATGATCAAAAAGGCCACGGCTTACAGGGAAACATATCCGGTGCGACAAAGTCAATAGCCAAACTACGAAGTCAGCGGTTCCCGCGGACTTACAGTCCGATGCATCTGCATGGCGCAGATGCGGTTAAGTAGCACTGTTTTCGGTATCGTAGATGCCGCATCCCCATTGGATTTAATCCGTGCTTCCTTTGGCGTTTTCCAGAAAAGATGTAAGGCTGCCGCTTGCCCACCAGCCTTTAACACGTTAAACTAAACCTATGCTTGATTACAAATTCATTGCCGAAAACCTTGATGCGGTAAAGCTCAACATCGCCAACCGCTTTATGACCGCCGATGCCGATGCCGTGGTGCAACTTTACGCCAAACGAACCGGGCTTTCCACGGGCCTACAGGCCCTTCAGCAAAAGCGGAACGCCAACGCCGCATCCATGAAGGGCAAAATGGAACAGGAACAGCGCAACGCCCTTGTCGAGGAAGGGAAGAAACTCAAGGAGGAGATCGCCGGGGCGGAGGCGGAACTTGCCGCCGTGGAAAAAGAGCTTGTCGCAAGGGCGCGGGAGGTTCCCAACATGGCCCACCCAGACGCGCCAGTCGGAAGGGAGGACAAGGACAATCTTGAGGTAAAGCATGTGGGGGAGATCCCCCGCTTCGACTTCGAACCCGCCGATCACGTCAAACTCGGGCAGGATCTGGACATAGTGGATTTCGACGCCGGTACCAAAGTGTCTGGCACCAAATTCTACTACCTTAAAAATCAGGGCGTGTTTCTGGAACTTGGGCTTGTCCGTTACGCCTTGGACATCCTGCACAAAAAAGGTTTCACCCCGTTTATCACGCCGGACATCGCCCGCACCGAAATTCTGGAGGGCATTGGCTTCAACCCGCGTGGTGCCGAATCCAACGTGTACTTGCTGGACGGCGAGGACTCCTGCCTGGTGGGAACCGCCGAAATCACCCTTGGCGGTTACCATGCCGACACGATTCTTGCAAAGGACAAATTGCCGCTGCGCATGGCCGGTCTTTCCCACTGCTTTCGGCGAGAGGCGGGCGCGGCGGGTCAGTTCTCCAAGGGCCTTTACCGGGTGCACCAGTTCACCAAACTGGAAATGTTCGTGTACTGTCTGCCGGAAGAATCCGAACGCTTTCACGATGAACTCCTAGGTATAGAAGAGGAGATCTTCACTGGCTTGGAAATACCGTTCCGGGTTGTGGACACCTGCACCGGCGATCTTGGCGCACCGGCATACCGCAAGTGGGATCTTGAGGCTTGGATGCCGGGGAGGGGGGATGGCGACTGGGGCGAGGTAACATCGACCTCCAACTGCACCGACTACCAAGCGCGGCGGCTTAACGTGCGTTACAAGGATGATGATGGCAAGAACAAATTCGTTCACATGCTAAACGGCACGGCCATCGCCGTCTCTCGCGCCATAATCGCCATCTTGGAAAATTTCCAACAGGCGGATGGTTCGGTGCGGATACCCCAGGCCCTTGTGCCCTACGTCGGGTTTGAGGTGATCGGGAAAAAATAAGGCGGATATAAGATGAACCACGATCCCATAAGCAATGACCGTAAAATCGTGTTACCGTTCGTTGGGTTTGTGGTTGTGGTATTTTCAAGGAGGTTCTCATGAAGCGACAACGCATTTGCACATTCCTTGCATTGCTGGTTTTGGTCTCGGTTTACGCCGAGGCCCAGTCATCGCTATTCAGACCGTTCACTTCCTTTCGGGTTATTCGCACCGAGTATTTTGACATAATTTTTCCAAGGGAATCCGAGGCGTCTGCCCATATGCTTGCCTCGTATGCGGATCGGATTTACGAGCAGATGACTTCACTGCTGGGTATCGAGGTTCGCTTTCGCATTCCCGTGGTTTTCAATCCCCATACGGATATTTTCAACGGTTTTTACGCAGGTTTCCCCAATCCCCACATCGTGCTTTTCGACACGCCAATGGATATCGAATGGACCACATTTCCCGATGTTGTCAAATACCTTTTTGTCCACGAACTGGCACATGCGATTTCCTTGAACCAAAGGCAATCCATAGGTTGGTTTTTCCATCGCATTTTCGGTAATATGGCTGTTCCCAGAGTCTGGATCAATGCGCCCCTGTTCATGATAGAAGGCGTTGCCGTAAGTTTGGAGAGCCTCTCCGGTTTTGGCAGGAACAACGATCCTTTTATTAGGCAACGTCTAAGGCAGGCTGTTCACGAGGGAAAATTCCTTACGCCAATTCAGGCGGCTGGGGTCTACGATCTTCCCCTACAGGGTGCGTTCTTTCACGAGTATGGCGGGCTATTCTCGGAATGGCTTTTGCAGAACTATGGCATGGACAAGTATGTCGAGTTGTGGCATGCGATGGGGCGCAGTCCCAGAACCCCTCTTTGGCATTTGCTTTTCGTGTACCAGTCGGGTTTCTTTCGCATTTTTAGGAACGTTTACAACATGGATTTTCTGGACGTGTGGGCGGATTTTCGCAACTCGTTTGCGCTGGACAATCTGGAGGAAAACACCGACGAACCCTTGCCAAGACGCTATCGCTTTTTTTCTGAAGGGAACAATTTTATCGCCCGCCTTGCGGCCCGGGGAAACGATGTGTTCATTCTTGACGGCAGAAACGCCAAGGTGTATGTCCATGATACCATTACTGGTAGAACCCGCCGTTTCAATGTCGGCGTTATGGCCGCTTACGATCTTGACATCAGTGCCGACGGTACCACCATGCTTGTGTCTGGTTACCGTTTTGTGGAAAACAGGAACGAGGCGGTCGTGGTCGAGTACAGGACGGCCACGGGGCGAAGAACGGGCAGGTCGTTTAGAGGCATGTTCAGGGCCCGTTACTTTCGGGACGGCGTTATAGGTGGCCGCACGGAACAGCACACCCCGCTTATCGTGTTCGAGGATTTCCGCGGTAACAGGGAGGTTCTTTTTCGAGGAGACTCGACACTTTTGTTTTCGGGCCCGCAGGTCGTGGACAACGACAGGATTGCGTTTGTCGCAGCGCAGCGCGGTACGCGGGAACTCTGGCTTTACGACTTTGCCCGCGGCGAGCTTTTCCGCATCGAAAACGCCGACGGCTACAACGAGTACTGGTCCCACATGAGGGGTCTTGGCGTGTCAGATGGAAAACTTTTTTTCAGTCACAATGCCGACGACCGGATGTTCAAACTTGCCGCCGTTGATCTTGATACCATGCAGGCTGTGTTCAGCGAGCGGGATTTTTCCGGCGGCGTTTTCAACCCAGTTTCCGTGAACGGCGTTATCTATTATCGCGGGGCTTTCTTTGCCCGGGACAGGCTTCTGCGTTTTCCTGAAACCGTCGGCTCCCTTTCGGGAAGACAACGAGACCTAGAACTGGTCAGATTGGACAGGCAAAGTTTTGAGGCGATTGCCGTGCCGGTGGTTCTTGAACTGGACGAACATGACGAAAACGAATTTGATAATGAATTTGACATTGAGTGGACGGGCAATATTGTCCACGCCGAGACCGCGCCAGTGGAACCATTCGCCTGGGAAACGGGTGGCCCCGAAACGCCGGTTTTTGGAACATCCAGATATTTTGCCATCCGTTACATGAACCCTTTCCGGTTTTGGTTTCCCTTGCTTTTGTTCAGGTTCCATTATGATGATGAGGTTACTCTGGACGGCGGCGGTCTGCTTTCGATGATGGTCGATCCAACACAGAGAAACTTTGTGTCGCTTATCGCCTTTGCGGATATTCGCTATCAAATGGCCATGGTGGAGACGTTTTCCTGGCAGAACACGGCCTTGGGTTTTCCTTTGACGTTTAATTTTTCCGACATGGTGTTGCAGTTCGAGGACGGCGATATCTACCGGGATACCCGGCTCGGTCTTGTCGCTAATTTAACGCGGAGCATTGGTCGGGGATCCGTTGGGCTTGCCTTGGGGGGAAGCTATGTCCGCATAGCCGATTATGATGAGGATGTGGCGAGTGCCTATGCTTGGGCAGAAACGGGAAGCCTTTTTGTCGTTTCCGCGGGCATTGGTCTTTCCAACATTCGGCGGCGGCGACACGAGCTTTTCGGAACGGGCATGGCCCTTAACCTTACGGGGGCCACCCTTGCTACCGCCTTTGAGCCCTATGCCGCCGGAATGTTCCGTGCAAATAGGGAAGCGCGGTTTCCCATGAGCCTTGCCCTTTTCGGTGCCTATGATTCGACAGGGATGAACCTTCACGGCGTGTCCCGCAGGTACGGCAGCCCCATTTTTTCCCAGTTCGCCCCCCGGGAATACCGCCACCCCCGGGGCCTTAACCTGAACTGGTTTGCCGGCGCCGAGGCGGCTATCGGACTGTTCTCGTTGGAAATTCAGGACAATGTTTCTCACATCTATTTCAACCGCATTTTCGGCACCCTCGCCGTAAGGAACGCGGTCTTTGACGGCCAAGACCATCCCTCTGCCGAAGGAATTACAATCTCCGATCTATGGTCGGGCAGCGAGGACATACGCATGATCCAGTCGCTGGTGTTCAGGCTGGGCATGGTTTTTACCTTTCACCAGATACAGCAGATTATCCCGGCATTTTTCGAACCGCATGTTTGGGCGGCTTGGATGTTTTCCAATACGATCACTGGGAGCGGGGATCAATGGCGTATTGGGTTTGGTTTTAACTTGCGTATGTGACAGGGGAGGGATATCCGAAATTAAGATTGTGGAAAGAGGATTTTTATGAAATGTCCGTGTGTCGGCATGTTCCTGATATTGCTTGTTCTGGTTTCGGTTTCCGTAGAGGCCCAGTCCCTGCTTTTCAGGCCGTTCACTTCATTTCGGGTTATCAGGACCGAACGTTTTGACATTATTTTCCCCGCGGAATCTGAGCCTTCGGCCCGTATGCTGGCTTCCTATGCCGATCGTGTTTACGGGGAGCTTAGTTCCCTTCTTGGCATCGAGATTCCTTTCCGCATTCCCGTGGTTTTAAACCCCCACACGGATTTGTTCAACGCTTTTTACAGTATGTTCCCCACTCCGCACATCATGTTGTTCGACACGCCCATGGATATTGAGTTTACCACTTTTTACGACAACCTAAAAGACCTGTTTGTCCACGAATTGACCCACGCGATTTCCTTGAACGCCCGGGGCCCGTTTAACCGGTTTGTCTACCGTCTTTTTGGCAACATGATGTTCACTTCCCCGGTCATGTTAAGAGCGCCACTTTTTATGGTGGAAGGCGTTGCCGTAAGTTTCGAGAGCCTTTCCGGTTTCGGCAGGGTCAACGATCCGCTGGTCAGACAGAATGTCAAGCAGGCTTTTCACGAGAACATGATCCTATCCCGTCTGTCGGCGATGCACCTCTATGAGTACGGCGGGCTTTTTTCCGCATGGCTCAAGGAGACCCATGGCCTGGAAAAGTACGCCAGACTCTGGCAGGAAATGGGGCGGGGTTTTATGTTCTGGCCGGGCTTCCGCCGTGTTTTTAGAAATGTTTACAACATGAGTCTTGATGATGCGATGGAGGCATTTCGGGATTCTTTCGACCTGGGTCATTTGGAGGAAAATCCCGATGAGGTTTTTCCCAGAAGTTATCACTTTTTTTCAGAGCGAAGAAACTTCATCGGTCAACTGACCACCCATGGAAACAATCTTTTCGTTTTGGACGGTGTCGGAAGTGCGGTGCATGTTCACAACACCATTGCTGGAACGACCCGCAGCCTTAGTCTTGACGTTTTGGGTGCCTACGATCTTGACGTAAGTGCCGACGGCACGACAATGCTTGTTTCCGGTTACCGTTTTGTTGGCGACAGATTCGAGGCCGTTGTAACCGAACATCGGACGGACACCGGACGAAGAACGGGCCGCTCATTTCGCGGGCTGTACAGAGCGCGGTACTTTCGGGACGGTGTTGTAGGCATACGCTCGGAACTGCACGGCACGCTTCTGGTGTTCGAGGGCTTCGATGGCAACAGCGAGGTTCTTTTTCGGGGAAACTCTGGACTTTCGTTTTCCGGGCCGCAGGTGGTGGACGATGACCGCATCGCTTTTGTCGCCGCCAGTAACGGCGTGCGGGAACTCCGGCTTTACGACCGCGCATCGGGCGAACTTTTCCGCATCGAAAAATCCTGCGGCAATAACGGGTACTGGTCTGGCATGAGGGGTCTTGGTGTCTCGGAAGGGAAACTTTTTTTTAGCCACAATGCCGACGACCGAATGTACAGGCTTGCCGTCATCGACCTTGGGGAAATGCGCGCAGTGTTCAGCTACCGGGATTTTTCCGGCGGGGTTTTCAACCCGGTTTCCGTGGGCAGCGTTGTCTATTACCGCGGGGCTTTCTTTGCCCGTGATCGCCTGTTGCGTTTCCCGGAGGCGGTCGGTTCCGTGTCGGGAAGGCGAAGCGATGTTAATCTGGTAAGGCTGGACGGCGATTCCAATGGCGAACAGGGGACGGGATCAACTGTCCGGGAAACGCATGGTTTTGAGCCACCTGTTTTTCAAACGTCCAGATATTTCGGCATTCGGCACATGAACCCCTTTCGGGCTTGGTTCCCCATGCCGTTGATCAGGGCACACGGCACCGACGACGACCGATCCCTTTCGCTGGATGGCAGCGGCCTGGTTACGTTCATGGCCGATCCCACGCAGAGAAACTTTGCGCAGCTTACCGCCTTTGCGGATGCCCGTTACCAAATGGCCTCGATACCGTTGTTCCTGTGGCAGAATACAAGCCTCGGCTTTCCCCTTACTCTGGGTTTTTCCGATACGGTGTTACACTCTGGGGACGATATCTACCGGAATACTCGGATAAGTCTTGTCGGCAGTCTGACCTGGAGCCTTGGCCGTTGGTCCGTGGGACTTGCCGTGGAGGGGGGGTATGTCCGCATGGCCGACTATGATGGCGGGGCGAGCGCCTACACATGGGGCGAAACCGAAAGTCTTTTTTTCGTTTCCCCGGGTATCAAACTTTCCAACCGCCGCCGCAGCCCGCATGAACTGTTCGGAACGGGCATATCCCTTAGTCTTGTGGGGGTTAGTCGCATTAACAATTTTGAGCCGCATGTCGCGGGAATGTTTCAGGCAACTGCGGAAACCAGGTTCCCGGTAAGCCTTGCGCTTTTCGGTGCCTATGACGAAAGGGGAATGAACCTGCACGGCGTGTCCCGCATTTACGGTAGGCCCCTGTTTTCACAGTTTGCCACGATCACCCCCATGGAATACCCGCATCGTGATAGCCTTGTCACTAACTGGCTTGGCGGTGTCGAGGCAGCCATGGGCCTGTTTTTTGCCAACCCGTTTTTTGGCAAACTTGCTATAAGAAATGTTGTTTACGATAGTGGGGGCCACCCAGATGCCGAGGGGATTGGTATAGGTGACATACGCCTTGCCCAGTCGCTGGTGTTCAGCCTTGGTTTGACTTCATTCGGCAGGCTTTTGGAATTTCCGTTTTACCTTGAACCGAGTGTCTGGGCGGCCTGGAATTTTTCCAATACAATCACGGGGAGGGGGCCCACATGGCGCGCCGGTTTTGGCATCAATCTGCGCCTATGATTTTTGGGGCTTTCGACACAAACCTGTTGCCCTTTATGAAAAACCTTAACTGTAATTCCTTGCCCACGGTAAGCCCGACTCTGCCCGAAACCTGTATTTCCGGTTTTTCCCTGCTGTCGTGAAGTTGCAGTTCCCCGTCCAGTAGGCTCAGATTGTTGTGCTCCCTTGTTATGCCAAATGCCTGTGTCAGCTTGCCGGGCCCATTGCAAAGGTGTTCGACCTTGGCGATTCCGCGCCTTTCCCGCATAAGGTCTATGCCTTGGATCGGTTCGAGGGCGCGGATCAGCACGGCCTCGCCCTCGTCCGTTTTGCCGCTGACTATGTTCATGCAGTTGTACATTCCGTAAATCAGGTAGACGTAGATGTTCCCCGCCGGCCCGAACATGGGTTCGTTGCGAGCGGTGCGGTTGCGGCTGGCGTGACAGGCAGGATCATCCCTGTACAGGTATGCCTCGGTTTCGACGATCCTTCCCTTCAGATCGCCGAACACGAGGTATTTGCCCAGTAACGCCTTTGCCAGATCCACGGTGGGTCGGTCGAAAAACTTTTTTCCTAACGGCATGAGGATTCCTTATGAAGAAAGCCTAACGCCTAAAACCTGTAGGTCAACGCCAGCACGACCCGAAAAAATTCCAGACGCCGCGGGTTATTGGTGTCTAGGATACGGTTGGTGAAGTGCAGATATTGCTGGGGCCTAGGAAACTCATGGTTCGGTATGTAGTTCCGCCGCGTCCTGAACTGCGTGATGAGCGCGATTTCGAAGTTTTCGATCACGGTAAAATTAAGCACGCCAGAAAAAGTCCAGCGCAACATGTCGTCTCCCCACTGGCTTCCGTTCTCTAGCGTTGTCAGGAACAAGTCCGCCTCGGCCTGCAACGCCACCATGTTCAGGAAAAGCGGCATTCGATATCCTATGAGCAGGTTGCCGCGATAACTGAAACCGTTGCGGTTTTCCCCGTCGTCGTTTTCGAAGAACCAGGTCTGCCCGGTTCTCGCCCGCGTATAGGCCGCATAGCTGATTTCATGGAAGCTCCTGAAAATAACGTGATTCCATTCCCCCGGGAAAAACGCGGCAAAATCCCCCTGGAGCGCGGCCCCGGCGCGCAATTGCCACATCGCACCGTCAAAGGCTTCTCCGACGTGCGAGGCCGCGCCATCCTCATCCGCGAGGTTAAGCCCCATCCCGTGAATGTCGTCGCCGAAAAGGTTGATGCTCCACCCAGATCCGATTCTGCCGCCCGCTAAGACTTCGACAAACGCGATGGGTGTCCAGACCGCGGTTGCGGTAAGGTTAATATCTACGGGGCTAATCTCCAAGCCCGGGGTAACGGTGATATTGTTGCCCTGGGTCAACGGGCTATTTCCCTGCAAAAAGGGAATGGTGAAACGCCAGTTGAAGCCCATTTTTGCCGCCGGCGAGCTTGTCGCCTGCAAGAAAACCCCTGGGGAAGATTCGATTCCGCTGGAGGTTGTTTCAGCGGCCATGCCGTTGACGTTTTCGGTTTGCGGCTCCTCCGCAACGAGTATCTGTGCAAATAGCGGCAACAGCAGGATAAGCGCCGTTTTTCTCATGTTCATGTCCTCCTTGGCCTTACGACCTATGCGGAGTATACCATGTTCTGGCGGAAAGTTCCACAAAAACTTGCAAATCGGGGAAAGGTGTGTGAAAATATTTTCTATGGATATCGATATACTGTTGGGGGTGGCATCCGCCGCTACCCAGATTGAGGGCGGCGACTATGCCCACACCTGGAATGACTGGTACAGCAAAGGCCACATCAAGGACGGCTCGAATCCCGCCAGGGCGAATGACCACCTGAATCGTTGGAAAGAGGACATCGACCTTATGGCCGACATGGGCATCCGCAATTACCGGCTCGGCGTGGAATGGGCGCGCATCGAGCCGGAAAGGGGACGCCGCAACGAGGCCGCGGTGGAATGGTACCGCAACTTGCTTGCCTACATGAAAAGCCAGGGGATTGCTCCGCTGTTGACGCTCCACCATTTTACCAATCCGATGTGGTTCGAGGAATTGGGCGGTTTTGCAAATCCTTCCAACATTCCAGTCTTTCTGGACTTTGTCGAGTACGCTGTCGGACGGTTCGGCGATCTTGTGAACGAATATGTAACCATAAATGAGCCGAACGTCTTCGCCGTGCAGGGGTACCACATCGGCGCATTCCCGCCGGGGATTCGCTCGATGCGGACGGCCCTGCGCGTGCAGTCCGTCATGGCCTCCTGCCACATCCTTGCCTACGACCTTATCCACAAGCTGCGCCGCGATGCCGGCCACACGGACACGAAGGTCGGCTTTGCCCACCATGCCAGGGTTTTCCAGCCAAAGTCAAAGGGAAACCCTTGGCACTTCTTGTGCGCCCGACTCGTGCAGCGTATGTTCCAGGGTGCGCTGGCCCGTGCCTGTCTTCTTGGGCGTTTCGCCTTTCCCGTAAAACCCTACGGAGGCGTAAAGCCCGGCGAATACGCCGACTTCTTGGGGCTTAACTACTACACCCGCTCATCCGTGTCATCCCTGGCCGACGGCATGAGGGAAGGGGTGCCGACCAATGACCTTGGTTGGGAGATATACCCCCAGGGAATTGCCATCTGCGCC
>Ga0209755_10004922_pt1 | contig 15477 bp, 12 predicted proteins | sample TergutCo191P1_FD_187301 | JGI IMG/M metagenome (GOLD analysis project Ga0209755, IMG submission 187301) | Cornitermes sp. P1 segment gut microbial communities from Petit-Saut dam, French Guiana - Co191P1 (SPAdes) (version 2) | ecosystem: Host-associated > Arthropoda: Insects > Digestive system... | reverse complement strand
CACGTCTTGCCAGCGCGCAGGCGGTTCTGCGAAATGCCGAGGATGCTTCTAAGAAGCCTGCGAAGGCAGCCAAGGCGACCGCAAAAGCCGGTGCGAAGAAAGCGGCTGACAAGAAAGCCCCGGCTAAGAAACCAGCCGAGGCGAAAAAGGCCGTAGCGGCGAAGAAGCCTGCGAAGGCAGCCAAAGTAGCCAAGGCAAGCGTAAAAGCCGGTGCGAAGAAAGCGGCTGACAAGAAAGCCCCTGCGGCTAAGAAAGCCGTAGCGGTGAAGAAGCCTGCGGCTGCGGCAAAGAAAGCCCCTGCGGCGAAAAAAACAGCCGACAAGAAAGCCCCGGCGGCGAAGAAACCAGTGGCAAAGAAACCTGGCAAGAAGTAACGATGTAGGACTTGTCGGGGACAGATGGTGTCTCCGGCAAGTTCAGCGCTTGGTTCAAACCAAAGGCCCGGCATTCCGCCGGGCTTTTTTTCGCCGCAGGGGTATCAGCATTTGCGGCAAGTGTAGCAGAATTATAGTAAGGCGGCGTTCGTGCTAAGTCAACGCATGTGGCGCCTGACACCCACGGCATTGGTAAACCCGAATTAAACGGCGCTTCCCTGGCTGAACGCCCTTATATTGTCCCATACAGGCAAAACTGCTAAAATACACCCGTGGCATACATAAAAAACCTATTTGACCGAAACTTTCTGGAATACGCGTCCTACGTTATCAAGGACAGGGCAATCCCCGACCTGGAGGACGGCCTAAAGCCTGTCCAAAGGCGAATTCTGCACACCCTTTTCGAAAAGGACGACGGCAAGTTCCACAAGGTGGCAAACGTGGTAGGCGAATGCATGAAGTACCACCCCCACGGCGAGGCCTCCATAGGCCCAGCCCTCGTGGTCATCGCCAACAAGGAACTGTTCATAGACAGGCAGGGGAACTTCGGCAACATCTTTACCGGCGACAGGGAGGCGGCCCCGCGTTACATCGAATGCAAGGCAAGCCCGCTCGCAAAGGACGTGTTCCACAACCCCAAGCTTACGGAATGGGCGGACTCCTACGACGGGCGGAACAAGGAGCCGGTGCTGTTCCCCGCGAAAATCCCCGTGGTGCTGGTCATGGGCGCGGAGGGAATCGCCGTGGGCATGTCCACGAAAATCCTTCCCCACAACGTAATCGAGGTGCTGCAGGCCGAGATCGCCTGCCTTTCCGGCAAGAACTTCGAGCTGTTCCCGGACTTTCCCACCGGCGGTCTTGTCGATGTTTCCGAGTACAGCGAGGGCTGCGGCAAGGTCCTGGTGCGGGCGAAACTCGACACCTCCGACCCCAAACGCATACTGATAACGGAGCTGCCCTTCGGCGCGACCACCGACAGCCTGATGAGCAGCGTGGAAACGGCGGCGAAGGCGGGCAAGCTGAAAATCCAGAGCATAACCGACCATACCTCGGACAAGGTCGAGGTCGAAATCAAGCTCGCCCGGGGCGTGTACGCCGAGGAGACCATCGACGCGCTTTTCGCCTTTACCGAATGCGAGCAGTCCATTTCGGTCAACCTTCTCGTCATAAAGGACGGCCTGCCCACGGTCATGACCGTCAGCGAGGTAATCAGGCACCACGCGAAGCAGCTTGTCAAAATACTTACCAGGGAACTCGAGCTGGAAAAAAAGGAGCTTCTGAACAAGCTCCACCTGCGGACGCTGGAACGCATTTTTATAGAGGAACGCATCTACAAGGGCATCGAAAAGATGAAGACTGCCAAGGGGGTGCAGGATGCGGTAATAAACGGCTTCGAGCCTTTCATGAAGGAAATCGGGCCGAGGGGGGTCAGCAGCGACGACGTAGAACACCTGCTGCGCATCCCCATACGCAGGATTTCGCTTTACGACATAAACAAGGCCCGCGACGAAATGGATCAGATAAAGGCCAGGGTCAAGGAAATCAACGGGCACCTTAAAAGCATCGTCGCATACTCCGTGGGCTTCCTTAAGGGCATAATCGCCAAAATAGAGGCCAACGAGGAGATCGGGCGTGGGGCCCGAAGGACAAAAGTGGGCAGCTTCGACAAGGTGGACGTAAAGGAAGTCGTAAAACGGGATCTTGAACTCAAGTACGACAAAAAAACCGGGTACCTGGGGACGGCCGTGGCCGGGGATAAGATCGCCGATGTGTCGCCTTTCGACCGCGTGCTTACCGTCCGCAACAACGGTATGTACTCGGTAACCGATCTTCCCGATAAATTGTTTATAGGTGCGGATGCCTGGTGGGTTGGCATTGCGGACAAGGAAGTCCTGTCCAAGACAACCTTCACCATCATCTACAAGGAAGCGGGCACAGGCTTTGCCTGCATCAAACGCTGTGTCATTGAAGGCTGGATTATGAACAAGGAGTACTTTCTTGTGCCAGACGGGGCTAAGGTTATGCACATCGACACAAGGCCCAAGTTCGTATTCAACCTGAAATATGTCCCCAAACCACGGCTCCAGAAACTCGTGGAGGAGTTCAAGGCCCAAAAGTACAGCGTGCGGGGGCTAAAAGCCGGAGGTATCCGGCTGGCAAACAAAGAGGTATCCAAGGTGGACGTGGGAAAGAAGTAGGACGGCGGGAATCCCATACCCAGGCTAATAGACGGAGGAGAAAAGATGGCGGTGAATAGGAAGAACGTCAACATAACGGCTACGGCGGCGGCAAACGACGGGGGCGGCATCGAGGCTCAAAGGGCCCCGGGCGATGCCGAAATAATCCTTGATGGCAGTTCCGGGATTTCCGTGGAGGAACAGCAGGAGATTATCGTACAGATAAACGGCATTGCGGAAAAAAACCGCCAGTCCCTTTCGGCAGGCATCGAAACCAGGAAAGGCTCTAGGAAGCGTTTCAAGGCCAAAAAAAACGGGGGGCTTTTCCCGGTGCTGGTTAACGTCTTTGCCATAGCGGCGCTTGCGGGGGGCTTTTTCCTGCTTTACTCGTTCCAGGCCGAAGCCGAGACACGGGCCCGCGAAGGGACAAGGGTGTTCAACAGCGGGGAACGGGCGCTCATCTACGAAATACGCAGGGAGACCGCCGCCCTTCTCGCGGAAAAGGACAGGGAAATCAACGAGATCCTATCCTCCTTGACCGACCTCGAAATGCAGCTGCGTGATCTTCTTGTCGGCAGCGAGATATTGACAATGGAACAGCAGACCGCGCAGGCGCAGTTAATGCGCCAGCAGGAGGAACGCCTTGCGGCGCTGGCCCTGGCGCGGGAGGAGCGTTCCCGCATACTGGACGAGGCCCGTTCGCAGGAGGCGATGCTCCAGGCCCAGCTTGATGCCCGCACCCGGGAGCTTGCTGCGGTAACGGATCGCCACGCCGCCGAGCTTGAGGCCACGCGGGGCGAGCTGGCCCAGATATCCAGGGAACAGGCGCAGGCGGCGACGGTGGAGGCCCAGGTGGCGGCTTTCTTCGCGAATGCCCACGCGCAGGTTGCCGAAAACCGCTTCGACGATGCGGAACAAACCATCGTTGCACTGCGGGAATTTATCGACACCCCCGCTTTTCAGGGGCTTCGGCTGATACAGGCTCGGAGGGACCTCTACATACAGGCCGCCAACACCCTTGAGGCGGTGCTGGAGGAACATCGCACTATCCACCAGGCCATGCTTGCCGGCGCCTTGCCGCCGGATCTGGATGCCGAGGCGAGGCTTCGGGAGGAGATAGCCCAGCTGGAAAGGGTGCTAACGGAAAGGGAGAACACGATAGGCGCCCTTGGCGACGGAGCCTCGGGCGCGGCACAGCGCATCAGCCAGCTTGAAAATTCCCTGACCTCCCTGCAGTCGGCAAACGCGACGCTGCAATCGACAAACGCAACACTGAACTCGCAGGTAAACACACTGCAAGTAAACCTGAACGCGCAGACACAGGCCACCGCAAATTCACAGCAGGCATTGACATCCCTTCAGGCGGAAAACGCCACGCTTAACCAGACGGTAAACGCGCGGGACAGCACCATCAATGATCTGCGGCAGCAGGTTAGCTCGCATGAACAGGAAATTGCGGATCTCAACGACCGGATTGCCGCAATACAGCGCCTGTTGAACTAGTGGGGCTTGGCGGGTAGAATAAAAAAAGGAGGAGCAAGAACCATGAGCAGCGAAAGCAGCATCGGGACGGCGACGGCGCGGGGCGGCAGGCCTCGGGGGCTTCTAAAAAAGGCAAGTGCCTACAAAACGGTAACGGCGCAGCACAGCGACCCGCCCAAGCCACGCAAGGTTCCGGAAAGTTCGAAAGCAACAGGCGATTCCAAACCGACATTCGACTTCTACGCAAACTCGGTAATTTCAAAAGAGGAGCAACAGGAAATTATCGTACAGATAAACGCCATTGCCGAAAAAAAACGCCGCGCCTTTTCCGCAGGGGCGCAGGCGGATGCATCGGGCAGGGGTTTTAAGGCGAAAAAACACGGCGGGGTTTTCCCCGTTCTTGTAAACTTCTTTGCGGTAGCGGTGCTTGTGGGGGGCTTTTTGGCGCTTTATTTGTTCCAGAGCGAGGCCGACGTCCATGCCCGTGAAGGGGCAAGGGCCTTAAACCCCGCGGAACGCGCAATAATCGACGAAATCCGCAGGGAAACCAACAGCCTCCTGGCGGCAGCGGATAACGAAATCAGCATCCTACTTGCATTGCTGGCCGACATCGAAATGCAGCTACAGGGGCTTGTTGCCGACGGCGAGGCTCTGACTCCGGAACAACTGGCAACCCAGGCCATGCTAATGTCCCAGCGGGAGGAACTCCGCGCCACGCTGGAAGTGGCACGGGGGGAACGTGTCCGCATACTGAGCGATGCCCGATCTCAGGAAATGGTGGTCCATGCCCACTTTGAAGCCCGTGTCCGGGATGAGATATTTCATAATGGGCTTGAAGCCGGCGGCGGCGAAAACTTGTTCCAAGGCGGGATTGAAACAAACGCCCGCGAGGAACTGCTTAGGCTTAGCGGGGAACAGACGCAGGCCGCGGCGGTGGAAGCCCAGGTAGCCGGTTTGCTCACGCATGTCTACAGGCAGATTGCCGAAAGGAGCTTCGACGAAGTGGAGGGGACCCTGGAATCGCTGCGGGAATTCCTTGGCGATCCGAATTTCCAGAGCCTCCGCGCAATACAGGCCAGGAGGGATCTTTACACCCAGGCAACCGCCGCGATTGAAACGCTGCTGGAGGAATACCGCGCCACCCATGAAGCCATGCTTGCCGGCATTGACAGGGCCGCCGAGCTGAGGCGACAGGGGGAGATTGCGGAACTTCAAAGGGAGCTTTACGAGGCAAGAAACGCCCCCGTCCCCGTAGCCGAAGATCCGGGCACGCTACAGACAATTGCCCAACTTGAAAGCACCCTTACCTCACTACGGTCGGCAAACGCGACGCTGAGCTCGCAGGTAAACACCCTGCAAGGAAACCTTACGGCACAGACACGGACAGCCGAGGATCTTAGGCGGAACATCAGGGTTCTCCAGTCGGAAAACATGTCGCTTAACCGGACATCCACCTCCCATAACGAGACAATCAATGAATTGCAGTCTGAAAACGAGAACCTTCGCGATGCCCTCGACACAAGCCGGCAGACAATCGAACGGATCTTGCTGCAGGGCTTTTAAAAACGACCGGCATTATGGCCAAGGTAATTTACAACGGGCGTATCCGGCTAGGCAAAGATAGTTTCCACGATGCCCTTGTCATTGAGGGGGGAAGGATTGCCAAGACAGGTTCCTCAAAGGATCTTTTGCGGGAACTGCCCGGCGCGGAAAAAATCGATGCGGAAGGGGCCATGGTGCTGCCGGCCTTTAACGATAGCCACCTTCACCTTATGTGGGTCGGCAGGCGTGTCGGGGGCATCGAGTGTTCGGGGGCAAAGTCCGTCGAGGAAGTGATACGCCGGGGCAGGGAGCACATTGCGGCCACCCTCCCCCCGCAGGGGGCATACGTCCAAGGCTACGGGCTAAACCCCGACCTTTTCACCGAAGGGGAAAAGCGGGATCTTTGCAGGGGGGACGTGGACAAGATATCCCGCGAACACCCGATAATCCTTGGCCGGCACTGCGGGCACACGGTGTACTGCAATTCCCCCGCGCTTGAACGCGCGGGCTTTGCTGGCAGCGCCCCCGAGGTGGAAGGCGGGACAATCGAGAAGGACGAAAACGGAAAGCCAACTGGCGTGTTAAGGGAAAACGCCGAACTGCTAGTCCGCAAGCCGATGCCCCCCTACTCCAGGGAAGAGATGCGGGGCTTTATCCGCCTGGCAATGAAAAAGGCGCATTCGCTTGGGATAAGCGCCTGCGGGAGCTACGATTCGGACGGCCCAGACTTTGAGGACGTCGTTGCCGCCTACAGGGATGTCTACGACGAATCACGGCAAGCGGGCCTGCCGGCCTTACGGGTTTCCATGCAGTGCGGCATTTCCGGCAGGGAGGACATGCTGGATGCCAGGCTCGGCCTTGGCCCTTCCGGCACGGCGCTTTGGGAAGACCGGCGCTGGGGAACCTTTCTTCAGATGGGGGCGGTGAAGATCTTCGGCGACGGCACGCTTGGGGGGCGGACGGCCTGGATGCGCCAGCCCTATAAGGATGCGCCAACCAGCGATCCCCAGATGCGGGGCTACCCCCTGCTGGACAATGCCGTGTTCAACCGCTTTGTAGAAAAGGCGGCAAGGGCTGGGATGCAGGTGCTCGTCCACGCCATAGGGGATGCATGCATCGACAGCGTAATCCAGGCCTACGAGAAAGTCACCGAGCCCGGCAGGAACCCCCTCCGCCATGGTATTATCCATTGCCAGTTTACCACCCCCGATCTTCTGGAAAGGCTTGCACGGAACAAAATCCTCGCCCTGGTTCAGCCCATATTCCTTGCGGACGACATACAGGTAATCGAAGGCAGGGTGGGATCGGGCCTGGCATCGACATCCTATGCCTGGGGCAGCATGAAGGCCCTTGGCATTCATGCGAGCTACAGCACCGACGCACCCGTGGGCAGCCTTAATCCCCTGGACTGCATTCAGTGGGCCCTGCTGCGCCGTGACGTCGAAAACCCGGGTTCCTGGCCCAAAGGCTTTTACCCCGGCGAGTGCGTGGACATCGGCACCGCCTTCGAAGCTTACACCAGCGCCTCGGCGTTTTCGGCCTTTGCGGAAAATTCCCTGGGACGCATAGCCCCAGGGTACCTGGCGGATCTGGTTTTTCTGGATCGGGACATCTTTGCCATAGCGCCGGATGAAATCCACAGGGCGGGGGTTTTAAGGACCATGTGCGCCGGGGAAACTGTGTACCAGGCCTAGGGAATGCCGCGCCCCACTTAAAGCCCCTTGATTAAGCTCAGTAACTCGGACTGGAGATCGGGACCCTCGCCGTATCCCTGCTCCGGGTGGTTTTTCAGCCTGCCGCTTTGCCGATAGCTGTAGAAATTGGTCTGCGAGAAAATCAGGTGGTCCAGGAAATGCAGGCCCAGGATACGCGCGGCCTTTCCCAAACGGCTGGTAATCTCGTTGTCCTCGGGGGAAGGGGAAAGCTGGCCCGAAGGGTGGTTGTGCGCGACGGCGAAGGAGGAGGCGCGATCCTGGATTAGATCGGCAAAAACCTCCCTTGGGTGGACTATCGTGCGGTTTACCAGGCCGACCGTCACCACACGGACGGCCAGAACCTCGTGGGCGCCGTTCATGGAAACGGAGACAAAACGCTCCTGCTTCCTGTCGGCATTGTGCCGCACCAGGGAAAAAATCTCGGACGGATGCCTAACCACGCAGCCGGATACCCCCCAACGCCGCCTGCCGAATTCCAGCATGGCCGCAACCGCGCAGGCCTTCGAGCTTCCCATACCCGAAAGCCGAGAGAGCTCCTCCACCGAGGGGATTCCCTTGTTCCTGTCCAGCAGGTCTAAAAGTTCCTTTGCCAGTTCGAACACGTTCTTCCCCCTGATTCCGGTGTTTAGGAGAATGGCCAGAAGGTCAACATCGGAAAGCGCCTGCGGCCCCTTGTCCACCATGCGCTCGCGGGGTCTTTGCCCCGATGGCATGCCCAAGGGGCTTTTGCGAACCCTGATTTTTTTTGTTTGAAAGTCTGCCTGCGGTTCGGCAAAACAGTCCGCGTAAGTTATTTCGTTCTTCATACCCTTATATATGGTGCAAAGTTGCGTTTTGCTTTAGTGTGGGCGAATTTCTTTTGCGGGGCTGGCATATTTTTATGCCAGGGTCAATCACCCCCGCCGAATGCCTTGGAATGCCTTCGCTGGGCGCATGGCAACCAAGAAGGAGGTTTCAGATGAGTAAAACCGTGTTTGTGGCTGGAATTTTGATGTGCCTGATGGCTCGTCGATGTCCTAACACATGCCTCGTATTCTACCGCCTGGGTACCAGGCTGGCAAGGTAATCCGACAGCAGATTCCCATACTCGCGGCCTATCGTCTCCACGGCACTGCGAAAGACCCAGTCTTCGGCCCCGGTTCTGGTCACATGGCCTTCGCGCTCGCGGACGGTGTAAGGCAGCAGAACCGTTCCCGTCCTTGCGTCCCTGAGTTCCGCGCGGAGCGTCTTGTACGCCCATGTAAGCCATGCGTCATGGTGAGCGGAAAACCTTTGATCCAGCGTGACGCTTATGTCCACGTCAAGCACGTAACGGGAGCCGGTTCCGCCGATCCTGAAACCGAGATCGGAAAAGGCCCCGGCGAAAGCGTCCCGGATCCTTCCGTCCCTGTCGTTCCTTACGTTTATGCCTATGGGGATCGCCCCGCGTATTTCCCGGGCCTCGCGCCTAAAGTCTTCGCCGCGCTGCAGTCCATGCACCGGAACCCCAAGAACCGAAAGCACCGTTCCATAGCTGACGTTCATGTCGGCGAACACCGCCGCAAGCTGGTAGCGCGAGAATCCTTCCAGCGTGTTTCTCTGGGCTGCGGACATGTTGACAAGATTGCTGATTGTTTCGCGGTTCGCCCTTAGCAGTTCGGAATATATCCGGATGGCCCTTTCCCTGTTCATAACGGCAAGGGCAAAGTTGTTGCCCCTGCCGTCGTTCCAGGAATCGACTATCTGCGCGCCGATAAGGTTGTCCATGCCGACGACCGCGCGGATCTCGCTGTCCAGATAGACGTGGTGCGCCCAGACCGCGGCGGCACCGCTTTGCGTAACTTCCCGGTATGATTCCCTTATGGTTTCGTCAACATGAATGCCCACGCCGAAGGTCGCGGCAAGCCGCCCCAGCGCGTCCCTTTCGGCGCCGGCGCGGGAAACGCCGCTGCCCACCACGGCAAGATAAGTTTGCCTGTTGAATCTTGTGTAGGGATTGGCAACCCATCCCGGTTGAGCCGCAACGGGAAAAGGCGTAAGAAAAAGACACAAAAGCGCAAGGCAAGTCTTTAACAACGAAAACGGTTTGACACTAAACATACGCCCCCCATTCATCTATTGAACAAACCTGGCGATGCCAAGGGTATATACGTGCCCGTTTCTAGGGTCAATCCAGAATTCAAGCACCCTAAAATTATCCACGTTCCCTTCGCTTATCGTGCGGGTTTCACTAACAAGGCCGTGTCCCGATACGTAAACATAGGAAGTCTGCAATCTGGTTGATATGCTTTCTATTATTCTTAACGCGGCAGCTTGGGCGGATATCATGACGGTATCCCTTAACCATATCTGGTTTTGCGAAACCCCTACCGCCGCAATGTAACCGTCAAGTTCGGGCAGAAAATGGCCGTCAAGCCAGTTCAGACGACCGTCCGTGTTAATAGTACCGATAAAATTTACACGAGCCACCCTTGCCGCATAGCTGAAACGTACCAGCGTCCCGCCATCCATTACCAGAACATCGCGATCCGGATCGAATTGCAGCCGTTCGATAAACTGCTCGTAATCGACGATGTTCCTTATGCTGGTTTGTGAGTTAAAGTAAAAGCCGAAAATACCCACGCCTGTCCTCATGGTGGATTCAACGCCCCCAACCATGCCGTGGAACATTGCAACTTTTTGAGCCGCGTCATTTTTGGCCGCCGCTATTTCGTCATCCCGCATTACGTGCCGGCTGGCTACGCCTATGACAACCAAGATGCCGTCCTGCGAGTTGGAAATCAAGTGCCCAGCTTCCCACTGTTCCCTTAAAGGTATTTCAAGATTGGTTTCCACGACATTCCCTTGGGGATAGGACATACAGGAGGCAAAAAAAACGACAGTGCCAATAAGAATAAATGTTCTTTTCAAGTATCCCATCCTACAAGAGAACCATCGATGCTGATTGCAAGTCCGAAATGTCGGGGCTGATCGATGGTTCCCAATGAAAGTTTGGCTTTCCCAGGCAAGGTCAATTGTCTACGATAACCGCCCTGTCCCGTTGCTCGAAAAGAGTGTCCATGCGCTCCAGACCCCACATTGCGGCACTGGCATGGGGTGCCAACGCCCTTTGGGCCTCGGACGCATGGGCGATCGCCCTGTGTGCATCACTTGTGGACAGGGTCATAACCGTCCAGGACTCGTAGCTGTTCCCAACTCTAAATGTCCGCGTGTTGGGGCGGGTTCCTACAAGGTTCGCCTCGGCTAGGGTCCGCGAAACGGTTTCAAAAAACTGGAGCATTGCGGGTTCGATTTCGCTGGTTCCGGTGTAGTCGATGACCATGTTCCTGACGGAGGAATTCATTTGCTGGGCCAGGGACACCCTTGCCCGGTTTTCCGACATGGATCGACTTGCGGCCTGTGTCATCGCGCTTCCGGTACCAATTCCCAAAAATGCGTCCCCCGGCGGATTGTCCTGGGCCTGCGCGACAAAGTCGGGAGTGATATCCTCCCGCTGCGGTGCGGCTTGCTGTTGCGGTGCGGCTGATCCCGTGGCGCAGGAGGTGGCGATAAGGCCAAGCGCTAAGGTCATGGCGACTGCGAAAAGTGTTCTGCTCATGTTAGAACTCCTTGTTTAAAAATATTTCTTATTCCCATACGGGAACAAGTTTCAAAGTGGTTTGTCCCCGCTGGTGGGACCGTGCCTTCTGGGCCATAAAGCTTTGCTGAAGTTGTTGAAGCCCGCCCTGCACAAGTTGTGGTACGAATTGAAAACATTGGGCTGCTTTCTTTGGTTGGCGAAGAAAACGACCCGTTCATGGCCGGCGGGGCTTGTCATTGGGATGAGCATCATGTTGCCGGAGTTTTCGGTGTTGTCGGCATCGACAAACCAGAAAGTGTCCCCCAGCATTTCGATGGTTTTGATCGTCAACTGTCTGGTTATCTGGTCATACTTGTCCCCAGCGGTTTTTTTGATGAACGTGTCGATGTAAAGATCGGAGTTTTCGTTCTTAAAGACCTCCGTCAACCCTTCCATTTCGACGGAGCCGTAGCCAAACACGATTCTGTTGTAGCAGTATGCATGGCGTTCCTCCCAGATGTCGCAGATGCAGATGTTGACCCTTTTGTCTGGGTTGTCCATAAGGGCTTTTAGCATTGCGGCAAAGTTTGCCGGGTTTGCCTTTAGGTTCAGCAGGAAGTTCATGTTGATCCCCACCAGAAACAGCTCCCTTTGGAATTCGTCGAATATGCGCGGCATTCTGAAATTTGTCGAACACTCGATGGTGTCGCCGTAGGACAGCAGTCCGGTGTAGGCATCCGGCAGAAGCTGAACCGTTTCGAGCATTTCCTTCTGCGCCTTTTCCAGAACCGCATATTCGGTTTCGGCGCGAGCGTTTATGTCAAGCATCTCGGTATTAGAGATTTCAAGTTTTTCGCCAATATTCTTGACGATTGCCTTAACTGCTACCATGCTGTCGAGTTTTGATGCCTGATATTGTGCAAGCGGGGGGCACAGCCTGCGAAACTCGCCCACGGATATGTCCGTAAGCAGGAAGTAGGCATTGCCTTTGTCGATAAGCCGCCTTAAACAGCCGGCCTCAAAAAGCACCCACGATGATTTAGCGGTTCGCCTGGACAAAAAGAAAAAGGCGAATTTTGCGGAATCAATTTGCCGGTTAATTTCGTCCAGGGAGTGTGCCCCCGGGGCGATGTCGTTCGAGTGGAAGAATTCTATTCTCCCCTTAAAAACAGGGATAAACCATCTTTGAAAATTTTCCGCCGTTCTTTGGACGCGCGGGTCGTCGCTCGACCAGCTTATGAATACTTTGTCTGGCATGTCATGCCTCCTTTTTCCCCTTGGGTATTTAAAATCTATTGTGATGAAAGCGCAGGTTTTTTTTCCCATGGAAAAGAAGCTGTCGCTTTCTCGCCTGTGTTATGGAAACTATCGCAAAGCACCGTTTACTACACGGATGGTGTTATTGGAACCACCTAAGCCACCCAACGCGGTAAAATCGCCTGCGGTGTTGAATGTGCCACGCTGCCCTGTGCCCGAGAGTGAAGCTGCGCCACCACCTGCTGTATTTCTGAGCCCCGCTTCCGCATTGAGGCCGTAGATAGTTCCGTTACTCATACGAAAGCTGCCGCCAGGATAAACTCTCACACCGCCACCCAAGCTACCAACCTGACGACGAGCAGCCTGAATGAGGCCTCTGTTGTTTAGAATTCTACCGCCGCGCATATCAAACGCCCCGCCATTATTGACAAACACACCAGCACCGTGAAGATTGCCTCTATTCCCCGATATTTCTCCATCGTTCATGATAAACATACCGCCACTCCAAACGCTTACTCCACCACCAAGATTTCCTATGACCCTTGATCCCGCGTTCATGATCATGGTGCCTCCGCTGGCTATCACCACTAAACGAGCGTTGTTGTTTCTGCCAGCCAGTGTAATGTTCTCCAGCACCAGGGTAACGCCGGAATATACCCTAAAGAGATTTCCGTTAGCGGAAAGGCTGACGGTACGCATTACCCCAATACCGCGGAGGGTGATGGTAACATTGTTCCTTCCGGATGGCAGTGTCAGTGTCTGGGGGGCAATGGCTACGTTGCCGCTAAGTTCGATAACATAATTGGAGTCGCTAACCGCATTGGCTCGCAACCATGCCAATTGCTCGGCAAGAGTGGCTCCAGGAACGGAGAGGGAATGTTCCTGACCTACACGAAGTTCCGTGAGAGTGGCTCCAGGAACGGTGATGGAGTGTCCCTGGCCCACCCGAAGCTCCGTAAGCCGCCTATTCCTCTGTGGGCCAGGAGGATAGGCCAGAAGTATGGCAAGCTCACCCATAAGTTCTATGCCATCGGGAATGGCTTGGTACTGCACCGAATCCCCTTCAATCACCCGGCCATCTTCGACGTTGAGTATCTGCGCCATAAACAGGTTTACCGCCCCAAGCCCGGTTATCGAACCGCCAAGCACCATGTCGGCGTTCATCGCCCGCCCCAGCGATGCCATTCCCGCATCGTCGGTATAGCCCAGCATTTGAAAGCCCTGCTCCCGCAACGCGGCCTGTATGATGGAAAGGCGGGACAGGACGGCGTACCTGCCGGTGTTTAGAATCTCGATGGCCAGTATCTGCGCCAGAGTTTCCGCATCCTGTGCACTCACCCCGGCGCGGTGGGCGAACGGAATAACCGCAAGGCTTGGCGGTCTTACGGCACCTCGCCTTTGAGCGGTACTGGCCATGCCGCTCGCCATGGAAGGCAGCAGGCCGATGATCTCCTCGATGTTGCGGTACGTAACGTGGTATCCCGCCACCTGCTGAAAGGTTTCGACGTTGACAATGGAGGCGATCAAAAGGTTCCTGTCGCCCAACCTGGTTATGTTTCCGGAAAGAACGTAGTCTGCGTTGAGCATACGGTTTAGGCTGGCGATGGTGTCGGGATCGGTGAGATCGGACAACTGGAATTGCCGCTCGGTGAATATGGCGCTTAGCGCCATGGTTCGTGGAACCACGTTGAAAACGTCGCGGAGTTCGCGCTGGTTCAGAAAAAGGCTGGCTATGACATCGCCGTCCTGTCCCGCGCCCCCGGTAAAGGGCAGCACCCCCAGCGTTGGCCTTGCCTGCGAAAACGCGATTGCGGCGCATCCCGCAATCAGAACGGCAACGAACATTGTTTTTTTCATCTGATGTACACCCCTTATCCTAAAGCTTGATCTGTTATACACCCATAGTTTGCAAGAGCAGACCCAAAACCATGCCAACTCCGACAAAAGTCGTAGGTTTACCCTTATCCAGCGATCCGCCTTTTCCTCCTTGGCTGATGGGTGGTAAAAATGCCTGTTCGCAGTTGTTTGTAAATATTTTCGATACAGGGTCTCATTTTTCACCTCATTTGCTATCTAGGAAAATTAGCATAGCACATTTGTAATCATATATCCTATCGTATAATTGTCAAGCCCATTTCAAGGCTTATTAGCTATACTACAGCAGGATATGGGGTTCAAGGAGAATTTAAAGGCTGAATTGGCCTATTCGGGTATGCTGGTCAAGGAGCTTTCCGCCCTGTCTGGCGTAAACCTGCACTCGCTAAACAATTACCTCAGCAAAAGGGGGCAGTTTCCATCGGTCGAAGCCGGCGTAAAGATAGCCCGTGCGCTGGGGGTTTCCGCCGAATTTCTTGTCTCTGGCGAGGAAACGGCGGAAAAAGAGGTCAGAACGAACGGCGAGGTAAGGGCCATCATCAGAATCGCCAAACAGCTTGACGACGGAAAGCGGCGCTTCGCCCTGGAAATGATGAAGCTGCTTGCCGGGGCGGTGGACATCAAGCCCTAAACGAGAGTACTGCCTTTACGGGAACTTCACAGGTGTGGTGACTTTTGGAATGATGCGTTATCATAAAAGACATAAAACGGTCAAATGAAAAGGCAAACGTGAAGCATCTGGAGATAAAGGTACGGCGAAAAAATACATCGCCCGAATGCCAGAGCGGAATCTCCACATGATAAAGCCCCTGCTTTTGGGGCTATCCAAACCACAAATAATCATAGAACCGGCAAACGCGAAAGAAGAGGCCATGATCGATGCGACAATGCTGGAATACGAAAGAGATCCCTCCAGCTTCACCGATTGGGAAACCGCGAAAAAAGAACTGGGGTATGACGCACTGGCGGTTTAATCGCTGCCAGTTTATTTATGGCATTTTGTCGCACCAGGCTGGCGACGAGGCAAGGAAAGTCGGGCTGGATATCGAAGGCTTTGAACACGAGATAACCGTGGTAAGGCAGAATGGAAAAACAGATCTTTCGAATGCAAAGATTATCACAGGGGAGGAGGCCATTCCCCCAGTGGGGTCGTGTAAACACGCCCGACGGCAGCCGAATGATTTGCACTTAGACACTTGAAACACTCAAAGGTTGCAGGAAATACGGTTTTTTCGCAAAAAAAACGCCGTTTCGCATTGACAAAATCCCTGTATACGTCATAATGGGGGGCATATACATAAAAACAGAGGTAAATATGCTCAAATTCAGTGATTACGTTTCGAACATGCCCGACAATCCCCACGATAACTTCGCTCAACTTCTTGAACAAATTGCAAGGGATCATGCGAGCAAGGACGCTATTCTGTACCGATCTGGGGGGCAAAGAGATTTTACCCGCTGGAGCTTTTCCAGATATAGCGAGGAATGCCGAAGGGTTGCCAAGGGACTGCTGGCGG
>Ga0209755_10004921_pt1 | contig 15482 bp, 12 predicted proteins | sample TergutCo191P1_FD_187301 | JGI IMG/M metagenome (GOLD analysis project Ga0209755, IMG submission 187301) | Cornitermes sp. P1 segment gut microbial communities from Petit-Saut dam, French Guiana - Co191P1 (SPAdes) (version 2) | ecosystem: Host-associated > Arthropoda: Insects > Digestive system... | reverse complement strand
TTGTTGAGTTGGAACTGATTCACGTGTATCATACTGTAGGTATTCATTTGTTATGGAAGAGTTGTTTTACAACTCTTCCATAACAAATGAATACCTACAGTATGATACACGTGAATCAGTTCCAACTCAATAATGAGAGCGGATGGTATCAGATCCAGTTAATCAATACCAGAAGCTGTAATTACAGTTGTATGAGCTCCTGATGATGGATGTCAACACTCGAAATGTGTAGTGCTGCCTACAGAAATGTAATAAACTGAATAAGTTGCATCTTGTTGGACAGTTATTAAATTTGATTCACAATGCACTGACCATGTGTATAAAACTGTGCAGTGTATTGTTTCTTCTCGCAATCTTTTTATTTCTTGCCAGGTGAAATCGTGGTCTTCAGTGACATATTCCGGATAACTTAAAATATTTAAGTTTTTTAAATGTAGCATATAATGAAATGTAATGAACTGTAATGTATCATTAATATGGGAGTTGTAATAGCTGTCACTCATTATAGTGTCTGTTCAACTCTTATTGTCGTACAAGACTCTATGCTGGTCTCTAAAAGATCCTGGTTAATGGCGTAGCATGCCATTTACTGTGTGTTTACTTGGTAGGAATTTGATCATCCACACTAAGCCAGAAAAACTTGGCCTATTAAGAAATACAGTTGGCATTTAAATTCAGTCTCCTAAATGTTAATGGATGACTGATGTTTCACTCCCAGAGAGGGCTTTGTGATTTATTTATTCACTGCCACATCTATAGTTGTCCAGCCACAGGAGTGGTGGCAAAATAGGCAGAAAATGTAACTTATTCCACTCCATTTATAGCCAAATTTTCTGTGTCTTCATGTTGTGATTTTAAAACACAAGAGAAACTTTACTGGCCAAACAAGCCAATAAGAATGATCATGTTATCTGATATGTAATTATTGTAACCTACACCAACAGGAACAAGCAGTGTGGAGATAGTATACACAGAGAAGGGCAAAGAAGAATATCAGCAGCGAGTGAAACTTTGTTCTGGTCCTGAACCACATCGAAAGCTTGCCAATGCTTGGATTGATGCTATCCAACAAGTATGTTAAAATGAACATGTGAAACCATTAGCATATTCAGTGAAAGCTTTGATTAAGATGCTGACCACCTAGTGTTACTATTTTATGAACTAAGCAAAGTCCTTCATGAGGAGCTAACAGTTGAGCAAGCTGGAAGTTCATTGCCTTATTCATAAGTGTTTGCCTCTGGTCCCTGTCCTGAGCCAAATGAGTTCAGTCCACAATCTCACACTCTGTGTCTTTAAGGTCCATTTTAATATTGTACTCTTATTCCTTCCAAATGGTCTCTTCCATTTTGGCTTTTAACAAAAAACTGGTATGGATTTCACATCTCTCCTGTTCATGCTACATATCCCATCTGTGTCATCCTTCTCAAGTTTGGTCAACTGAATGCTTAGTGAAGATTACTGTTTATGAAGCATTGCAATCATTTTATATGTATGTAGGAGGTAGTTGTACTTAAATTGTGGTTTTATACTGCATTATGCTAATGAGACATCTGCTTGGTTTTTCATGCACATGGTATTGAAACTTGTTTGACGTTGTATACTAGTAATTAATACACTTTATGTGGAAGGTTTTCTACCCAGTTATTTTTTGTGGCATTTCTTTTGTTCATTATGTTCTGGAAGTCTTCATAACAGAACCATTCCTATTTTATACTTGTGAGGCACCTCCAATGAATCTTGACCAGTACAACACATATGTATAGTGTTAATGCATAATTAGAGAACACAAATTACCTGTCTGTTTATCACTCATCATCATCATCATCATCATCATCATCATCGTCGGCAGAATAACATTGTTTTCGCAGTTCTAATTCATGTTGAATTTACTCCTAAGTTCTATGTAATTTTTGTTACAGGCATTCAAACTGCTTTATGAACGTCATGTAGTTAGTAGTGATTGAGTAATATGGATTGTGAAATGCAGCATACAAAATATTACCACATTTCCAAGATATTGTGGTATTTATGGTTGGGTTGGTATTATTTTTTTCATTATTACTCCTTGCCATTTTCCACTCAGATTTATTATAATGATCAAATATTATACAGGAATTGCTATTTTGGTTTTATGGCTTCTTGCGATATTACTGCACCCATGCATGTAGGGCATGGATTGTTGTGCTGTAGTGTGGAGCGTGCCCGGGTGCCGAAAATATAATGGTGTTACTGCATGAGCAAAAGCTGATGCTTCTCAAACAAGCTATGTGCTACTGCCTCAAGCACAACCTAGCCCGCGGTTGCTAATTCTCGGCAGAGTGCATGGCTGCAGTGGTGTGCAGAGATATGACTGCTTACTTCTTTGAAACTACTTATTTTTACCCCTTGGGTATGACTGCTTACTCCTTTGAGAAGACTGACTTACTCCTTTGGAATGACTGACTGCATGCTCAGAATGTTGTGCCTTGTTTGTAATGTGAACATGTAGCCGGCTGCTGTGTGATTGGTGGATGAGCAAAGCATATCACAGTGGTGGGATGAGTGACTGCATATGTACTGCCGGTCAGTTCGTGGCACAGTCATTTAGAAGGGCCATTTCTGAGTACAGTGCTGCCCTGGTTGCTAGAACTGATGTGAGATATGCCACTAGTATCAGGGTGCACAACAGGGCCATTCCTGACTACAGTGGGAAGTTTCTACAGTGTATTTCATGTTCATTTTTTACATTTGCTGGTAAAATGTAATTTGTTTTCATATTGGTTGATTTGTGTATAGGAACTGTTCATGGTTATCACACATACAGGTTATATCTTCACATGACATAATTAATAGTACAAATGGAAGTTTACTCATGCAGCATTTGTCTAAATAGAAGTGCATTACTGTATGCAACAGCAGCAAATTTCTTGACATATCTGTTTTTGACTCAAGTGACATGTCCTTAAAACAAATTTTTCTGCCCGTTGCACTCAAATTGCTAAATGCGAAGCAGAAATTGTTTGGCTGAAGTACAGAAACTGAAAAATCACAAGATTTCTGTACCCAGGGATGTTAAAAAGCAACATTTGACATAACTGTGTCATCTCTTAAAATACATATGAATTACTTACAATAGAAAACCATTCAGCAAACATTCACCAAACTGGTTCATTGTAAAGCCAGTTGACCTGCATAGTTAGTTCACTTCCAAGTTAACCTTTCAATACGTGGGTTGGTGTTTAAATTTTAGCACATGGGTTATGAAAAGAATGAATTTTGTTTTTAAAGGAAAATATTAATTTTGACATAAAATGCAGGGTTTTTTTTTTTAAACCAGCATATTATGCAGCATGTCTTAAAGATACAACAACTTCCCTTGTTGCTTAAATATATATAGTGAATCTCTAGGGTTGTTTTTTATGCGTCTTGGCGTATGTGAGTGTAGGTCATTTCAAGTTTGAAGTTACTGTTAGGCCTTTTGACTGGGTGTAAATTTACTGCCATGTGGAAACGTCTGTAGATTGTGGCTGAAGGTTTTCCATTAAAATACTACTTATCCTCATAAGTTCGGGCATGTACAGAGAATGGAAGAAAATAGAATTCCCAAAAAAGTATTATATATGAATTTGGAAGCAAGAAGGCTGAGAGGTAGACCAAGAAGGCTGAGAGGTAGACCAAGAAATAGATGGCAAGATAAAGTGAGGGAGGATGGAAGACTAGAAGGAAAGGGTATATAACAGAGAGGAATGGAAGAAGCTCCTGAGAAAGTCAAGGAATCATATAATCACATTCTCCACATGCCAATGGAATGAATGAATGAATGAATATCCTCATTAGTAAGATGCTCAGAAAATTAAAAATAGAAAACATAAAAGATGGGATTTTTAAATAAATTAAACATTACATATTATTATAATTTATTACTGAACAGCTGTACTGGTTTTATGACAGCTGGTATGAGAGAAATCTTTGGATTCTGTATGGGTAATATTCCTGAAGCTCTTAACTTCAATAATTTTTAGTTATTCACCAACATTGTTTCCTCCTTCAAGTATCCACAAGTGATTATTGTATGTACTTTAATAAATTTAATCACTGTTTGAAGAATTCATACTGTAGTTTGTAATTATGGAAAATATAATTCTTTACATTTTATATGCAAACGTGTTGCAATGTTCCATACTTTTTAAGTATAGAGTACTAGATATGTAAGCATATGACATTTATATCTCTTCTGTAAAGCACATAGAGAAATTGAAAAATACTCCTGTTATGTCACTTGTTGGTTGTTGGCTGGATAGCGAACCTCACATTTTGTAGGAAGTAGTGTAAATTTTTGAACACATGACCACTAAAAATTTGTGTCTGCACTGTATGTTTCTGGTAATGATAATGAAATGATTGACGTATGACAAAAAGTTCTTTGGGACTGCAAACTCAAATGGATAATGAAATGATTGACGTATGACAAAAAGTTCTTTAGGACTGCAAATTCAAATGGGCAACACTGTTCAAGCCACTGATGAGGAGGACAGTGATTAATGCATAGTAACATTGTTGGGCCAATGATTGGCAAATGAAATTGAAGTATTGCAAGAAAAACCTGCTGCAGTGCCACTTTGCCCATTGTAGATGCCACATGGACTCTCCTGGGATTCAACCAAAGCCCTTGCTGTCAGAAGGTGAAGAAGAATCACTAGAACAACTCTACACTTTTAGTGACATTGTGGTGTTTCTAAGTGTTGTGCAGTTTCACTTTATTTTGAAATAAGCTATAAGTTGTGGTTTGTTAAAAATATTAAGGAAGTTTCACTGATTTGTCTGAATACTGAACCATTTATTTGCTTTTCTCAGTACTGGAGAACACAAAGGTCTGTTAGTGAGTTTAAGGCTCACAAAGAACCGGGACATACACATGTATCTTGTGGCTTTTCAGGCCAGTGTGTATTCCTGCTTGGAAATGTGCATGTTGTTGGTGGCTGTAGGTGATGGAACAGTTCTGTGACAACTTAATATGAATTTTGTATTACAAAAATTCTAAACTAACACATCAATATGAATTGTGTGAATGCAACTGGTACTGTTTTCCCTGTTACAAGCACTTGATTTGTTTGTTAAAATTCGAACTGCAATCAGATTTAAAATTCGTGATTGCAAATGTAGTTTTGTGCCTAACTGTTATTGAGTCACAGTTTATTATTTACTCAGATCTGAGGTGACCACTTAAAATCTGGGGTTTAAGAATGAACAGGAGATTCTGAGAACTTACTGTGCCTGCTGTCCATGGAAATACTTATCTCTTCTGGTGGTGGAGTTCACTTAACATCATGAATGTAGTGTTCTTCACATGTGCTGATAAACAGCATATCTGTTATAGCTATGTTAGCTCTAATGCTTTAAATGTGATGATATATGAATTGTTAAATCCAATGTTCTGTGTGTCATTGTGTCTCCAACTTTGATATTGCATGCCAACTGTGTGTTAAATATTTGCTGTGGACCAGTACCCAGTAGGCCTACTTATTAATGAGTTTTGAATTCATTGTCATAGATATAGCACATGTCAATTTAAAGTACTGCTTAAATATAAAATAGTGTTAAGGTAATCTGAGTTTAGTGGAAGTTGATGTTTTATCAGTATTAAAGACGCTATGAAAATAGTATTCTGTTTCTTCTGGTTCTTTGCAGGCTGGTGGTGGTCCTTGGTTTCAGAAACCCTGCTCTACAGTTGTGCCATGGACACATGTGTTTAATTACCATTCAGCTGCAAGCTGTTCATATCTAAGTAGTCAGCTGCAAGACATATCAAGTGATGTTGAGTTATTCGTCTGCATTGATGGTCATTTATACCAGTCATTTCCCACACATATTCTGCCCAGCTCTGACATGTGTAATGATTGCCAACAAAGTTATAGTTCCTTCAAGATGGTACAGAAGAGTGAAGTTGCACCACATGAAACAGCAGCAGTTTTATTTCCTCCCAGTTCTCTAAAAATGAATTTTGGTCTTAGACTTCAAGGAATGGTTCATTTTCAAGATCTTATAAGAGAATGAATTTGATATGTGTTCCTTTAGTTACCTGACTGTATGATGACCCTCCATATAAGATGAGTTTGCTTCACATTCTTCAGTTTCCAGGTAAATGCCTGCACAGAATGTGTTTAACTTTGTGTGCAGCTATAAAGGATCTCTCATTTTTCAGAAAATTGGGGAAAATTCTTGTCTTATGTTTTGGTAAATACATTTTTACTGACTGCAGACCAATGAATAATGCAGGGTTAACTGTTTATACTTATGATAAAACCATATTAAAATAATATTGCATCACAGTGGTATGTTATGCATGATTGATTTAGATGGAGATGGCATATATATACCCATATGAGTATATGTAGCCTAAATCCTGAGCTAATCTTTATTTACATATAGTACAGAAGTTTAGGTTGATATCAAAACCACCAAATTTGTTTCTTTTATATTGCCTGTAACAAGCCTGTTTGGCCTAACATTTGGAAGAATGATAGTAATAGTGAAGTGACTAAATAATTTGTGCAGAACTTCATCATCATCAGTAATCTGCCAAATGACAGCTCCAAAGCCTCTTGCAAAACGGTTCCTCCACTTACTTATGCTTCTTTAAAGTGCATGTCAAACATTTCTTGCTCAAATGTATACAGGCATCGTCCTTCCTTTTAATCTAATTTAGAATTTTTGCCTAGCAATGAAGCTGTCTTCCATACCTGATGAGGCAGCAGATATTCTCTGAAAAAAGTATCACTCAAAACTAACTTAGGTGGTGCCAAGTCTTATGCTAATGATATTGCCAACTTGTATACAGCCACTCCCCAACTGACAACCAAATGAAGTTATGAAGCTATTTTTTTGACATATGGCAAACTTATTTGTCTGTGATGTATTTAACAAATATCTGATTATCCTTTTTATATTTCACTGAAGAAATGGGTTGTTGTTGTTTTGTTTTGTTTTTTTTTTTAATTTTATTTTACAATATACAGACTACATATTTCAATTTGCATTGACCTTCTGGAGGATTTATATTACATCCAATTTAGTATTTACTACAAACAACCAATTTGACGTGCAGTCAGGTGTTCAGAACATGTCCTTTCGTGAGTTGGGGAGTACCTGTAATTGTTTATCCATTTTTCTGCAATGCCTAGTTCCTGATTGTTGTTATATTTTCATTTAATAGCTATTTTTACGGGTACAGGTGTCTTGGATTTATCTTTTCACGTGTTTCTTTTTTGGAGCTTATATGACAAAAACACACACACACACACAAAGTGTGTGTTTATCTTTCTTACACATTTTTTAAAACCTAATAAGATGGTGCCATATTGTATCTTATAATTGCTCTCATTGTGAAGTGTTATGAAACTGATATATGAAATATGTTTTAGTGTTTCATTCTTATCGTTCAAGACAAAATTTGTATGACATATCACTAAAATCTCTATACGCGGTGTTTCAGTGGGAGTGTTCCAGACTTAGGGACAATGCTCCTTATGTTAAATTACATCTATATAAAAAACACCTGTATTTGAAGTTGAACAGTTATGGAAATAATGGAAAGAGAAAAATGTGGCTCTGTTGTGATTCTGTGTACTGTGCATGTTTAGTGTGATGTGTTATCCATACGCTGCGGAGGTTTGCAATCGAACCAGCAGCCTGGCCGAGTGAGTTCATGCTGCAACTTTCATACTGGGCAGCTGTCACTCTTACCATTGATTGCGATGTGTTGTAACAATGCTTTTTGTGTTTTCCCACACCCAATATTGTGACATGCATTTCATGTATGAATGTTGTGATGACAGTGCATATGCTGCTGTAGTAGAATACCGAAGGCAATTTCCCAACCGGTGGATTCCGTCTAAGCATATATTTTCACATGTTCACCAGACAATACATGAAACTGGTTGCCTTCCAAGTGTTTCTGTACATTTTGAAAGAGAAGTGGTATCTGACATTAATATACAAGGGAACATTCTGGAGGTTGGTTCAGAGACATGCACAACTGTCCTCTCATAGGATTGCCTATCATATAGGTGTGTCAGCTGCTCAGGTGCTGTGATCTATTCTTGAGGAAGATTTATGTCCTTATGACTGGAGGGTTCAAAACCTTGAACCAGGAGACCTTTCTCAATTTATGGATAAGTGCTACTGCTTAACCACACAACCTCAACTAGTAAGCATAATCTTATTCACAAATGAAGCATCCTTTACCTGGGATGGTATAAATCACAAAATTTGCATATGTGGTCCTGTAAAAATATGCCTGAAACAAGAGTAGCCAATTTCCAAAGGAGATTTTCAGTGATTGTGTGGTGTGGTTTTCTTGGTACCAAGTTAATCAGACTGCCTTTGATAACAGTTTAACAGGAGATATATGAATTCAACCTGAGGAATAACTTACCAGGGATATTGGAAGACATCCTGTTAATGGTAAGGGGTCAAATATAATTCAACCGTGATGGGGCTTCCCAACAATACAGTCTGCATGTGAGAGATTATTTACACAAGTGGCAGACTGTTACATGGCCACAGAGGTCTTCAGACCTTATACTTCTTGATTGTTATCTTTGGGGCCACATGAAGACATTAGTGTAGGAAACAGGTTGACTGAAGAGCAGCACTGTGTTTTTGTATTTCTGTGGTGGCAGAGCACATAGACAGCCATCCTGACTACATTGCATTAGCTGCTCTTTCTCATTGATTTGCGCTAAAAAATGCATAGCAACTCAAGGAGGACACTTTGAACAATTACTCTGAAGCAGGTATTTGAGAATTGGCAAATTGTGTAACAAAATGTGCAGTCGATTATGTTAAATACATGCTTCAATACTGTTGGACATTTGTGTGCTATGTAAAGTACTTGGAATCCTAAGGATGACTTTTTTAAACTAATCTGAGTTTTTCTAGTTTAATTAAACAACTTTGTGTCATTCGGATGTTAGTTAGATGTTAAGTACAGTTGTCAGTATTACAGAAATTAGAAATTCCTCATAGTTTAAATATGTATTTGGTAATCATTAGAGGTATAACAGCTCTTGAGTCTGTGAAACTTCTCTGACCACTGTACAACTTAAGATATAGGTGTTTTTGGTTATATTTGATGTAATGGACCCTAAGGAACATTCTTCTAAAATTCTGGTACATTGTCCATGACACATTCTGTATATACATCTGTTCTTATGGACAAAACATACTTGTCACCAACATATCATATTACAAATATTCAACATGTTAACAGTTTATAGATTTACAAAAGTTGCATTTCTTAAAACAAGCCCTCAAATCATATACAATCACATTTTGCATGACAATTTTAAGACATGTTCCTCTACAGTTTAGAGGATCTGCTGCAATAAAAATGGTTTTAGTTTCTTTGGAAGGAGTTGAATATTTTAAATTCTTTGAATGACTTGGTAAATTATTGTATGGTTTTATCCCCATGTTACTAAGTTTTTTTTTTAACTCAATTCTATAAAATTTAAATTTAAGATCTGATCTTTGCTGTGTATTATAATCATACCTATATGAGTTTTGTTCCATTCTACTTATATGTTAGGCTTTATATAATACACAATTTCTGTATTATACATACATGGAACTGGAAGGCTACTTAATGTACTTCCCTGAAGGAAGTAACTCCTCCTACATTACTAATTAATCTTATCACTTTATTTTGTAATTTCAGTGAAGTCTGAAACTAGGGGAATTGAGTGTGTACAGTATACTACCCCAAGACCAATTACTATAAAATAGATGGGTTCATTAGTTGTAGCCCTTTATTATTAATGTTGTATTTGTATTATGAACTTCATGTAGTGCATAACACATGGTTGTATAACTGGCTATATTGTTGAATTGCCTGCAACTTTTAGTACATGGCACATGATTTAGCATAACATACACATGCCAGTGCATATGGATACTGTCATCAGTGTTAACAAAGTTTATATATGGTTTACATATGGATGTTTGCAAATTCTTTGGCATATCATTGTTCTCTGGGTTTTATAACTGAAACAGAGATTGTGAACCTGGTAGGACTTCTTTGGTTGATTGATCAGCCTCACACAGAGACCGGTACTTGATAACACACAACACTCATAAGAGACAGACATCCATACCCCCAGTGGTATTTGAACCCACAGTCCCAGCAACTGAGCGACTGCAGACTCATACCCAAGACCATGCGGCCACTGGTATTTGCTCTTCATACATGATAGGCATACCAAAATTTCAGCTTTTAATGTGATGTTCAGGCAGCGATACCATAGTTGGTATAGCAGTTTGCTATGGGCTGGATGGTCTGGGGATTGAATCCCAGTGGGGGCAACATAGACTGCACCCTTCCAGACCAACCCTGGAACCCACCCAGCCTCCTATACAAAGGGTACTGGGTCTCTTTCCCAGGATAAAGCGGCCAGGGCCTGTTGTTCACCACCCACCCCCGAAGCTCAGGATACAAAATTTCATGGAATATATGTATACAGTACACTGTCTTGAAAATTCATATTAAACAAATTGCATGCAAATTAATTGCAGCTTGCTATGCATTGAGATCAGTTATGTCCTTTATGTCACAGGAAACACTGAGGATGGTTTGCTGTGCCCATTTTGATTCCATTATGAATTATGGATGCCTATTGTGGGGGAACTCTTCACATAGTGTACAAATTTTTAAAATACAGAAGAATATAATTAGAATTATTACAGGCTGCAGAAGTAGAGACTCATGTAGAGACTTATTTAAGAATAAAAAATTTCTGCCTCTTCAGTCACAATATATATTATTTGTGGTTAACAACAAAAAATAAATTCAAATCAAATTCTGAAATCTGTCACATAAATACAGAAATGTAACTTTCGCCAAACTTCATCAAATTTATCACTATATCAAAAAGGAGTCTATTCAGTTGGTGTAAAAGTATTGAACCATCTCCCACAAAGTATCAAAAATTTAAGTGATAACCCTAAACAGTTTAAATCAGCCCAAAAGAATTATTTATATGTCCACTCCTACTCTGTAGAAGGTTATTGTGAATAGAGAATGATAAACTAAGCTTAATCATTTGTATTGTACCAGATACTACTGCACGTATGTAATATTTTACTGATTTGTTCTATATCCAAGGTATTAATCCATTTGGATTCACAGAATGCAGATAAATTCAATTCCATTAAAGAAACAGTGGTGCCTTGTCTCTGCTCTCTGTCTGGGGCTTCATGGCCTGTTCTAAGGTGACCTGGATTGTGAAACCCACTTATGTAATAATGAAATGATACATTTAGTTTAGTTTACTTTTAAGTCCAATACTGTAGTGTGCACATTTGCTCATTCAGTTGTTTAGTGCACTGCTATGTTCTGTCACCTTTTTGTCTAGTCATGAAGTCCAATATGCTCCAACATTTCCAGGAATGTTCTCAAACTCTTGGATGTACAAAATGAATATGTTTGAAAGTCTGCCATCTGCATCTCCATGGTTTCCAAAACCAACCAAGAAAATGACTGCAATTGTAGTACTTCATGCACACATCTGTTTGGATTTGTGAATTGGAATGTTTGGCCTACATTTCAAATCTGACTTAAATCTTCCATGGTATTTCCTCTGTTGCAAAATCAGTTATAATTGAAAATTGTTGCATGCTCTATTTTCTTCAATAATACCGTCAGACTGTCAGTTCTCCTGATGATGTTACAGTACAAAAAAAATACTTCACTGCATGTGTGTGTGTGTGTGTGTGTGTGTGTGCATGTGATTTCAGATCATGCTCAAAATTTTTTGTTATTTTAGATGCATTTAAAATATCAGGCATGCCTTTAACAATCATTCCATCACACTGAAGCTTGGTGTCAAGAAAGCAGCAAAGAATGTGAAGGCTATTAACCATTCTTGGTCATATACTTAAGGGTTCCTACCTTTTAACTTCCATAAAATATCTTAATCTCAGGCAGTTTTCCTACAGAGTGGTAAAGTACATGCAAAGCAACATGACTTGGTTTGGCATCTGTAGTTCATAATACTGTAAGTTTATGTCATGCAGAAGCTTCTTGAACACTTGATTATCAGAAGAAAATTAGCTTTTCTTTTTTACTCATTTCCTGTGGTGCTATACTGGCTAGCATTTGCCTAAAGTGCCTCCTAATGTAGGAGGTACTAAAAAGACAGGTGGGTGTCCAGTAGCCTTTAAAAATAGTGTGACAAACCCTGCATTTGATCTCCAGCATTTCGTGCAGGCTTTGCATTAGTCAGTATCAAGTTCTGACATTATTTGAAGAACTGTTTTACAATTATGTTAACCCTTAGTTGTCTCAGAGAGACCAGGCACCTGCAGTAGTTCTTTCATTGTGTCACATTGCTATATCTGAAATTCTTGCTACTGAGAAAATATTAGACTTCTCAACCAAAGAAGTGGAGAAACTCTGACACACATCAAAATCTTCTTTTAATTTGGCTTCAGGTGATTATTGCCCGGAGCATTCCTGCTACATGGCAGTTGCTTGTATCATTCATCAATCTTACTTGATTACCCAAGTCTTCAAATAATTAATCCTTAGATAACACTAAAGTTTCTTTAATGCACTTGCCTTCTGAGAATGATGACTTTGGATGTTATATGATATATAGTTCTCTACAAAATACTTTTAGTTCCATGGCCTTTTTTGACAGTGTATGGAGGTGGCATCTGAAGTGCCATTTGGCAGTGAAGGTTATACAAACACCAAACTTGGAGTAAAGAACACATCACTTCACCATCACATACAGTAACACCGTACTACATTGCCCACCTTACTTAACTAACTCCATGGAACAAAATCCTTCTTTAGAAGCTAACTGGTTTTTAGCTAGTCAAGAAATTCCCAGCATTTTATGGAACCCGAAGGTTCCTTACCTCATTCACAAGTGCCCATCACCTGTCCCTATCCTGAGTCAACTTGATCCAGTTCACATCCCACTTCCTGAAGAACCATCTTAATATTATCCTCCCATCTATGCCTTTGTCTCCCAAGTGGTCTCTTTCTGTCAGGTTTCCCCAACAAAACCCTCTCCTCTCCCCAATATGTGCTACATGCCCCCGCCCATCTAATTCTTCCCGATTTTAATATTGGGTGAGTAGTACAGGTCATTTGGCTCCTCACTATGTAGTTCCCTCCACTCCCCATTAACCTCATGCCCCTTTTCATTGCTTTGGTCATACCAAACTATCAGTCCAGGTCTGAGGCTTTCTGCGTGAATTTTTTGTAACAAGATAGGTTTTTACGGTGAGGAGTTGTTAGCAACTCGTCTGACCCCTAAACTGGATGATCTCCGCTTGTCGGCTGTCTGCAAGTGCTTTTTCAATATATTCTCAGCTTCGCCCCATATTGGAGGCTGTTCCTCTATCTGCAACCTCCGCATGCGCCATGCTGTAGTGACGGACCCACAACTGCAGTGCCTGCGATTCCTGAAAATTTCTTTTACTCTTCCAGTTCATTTGATTGCTGCTTTTCAATACTGCCAAAATGCTGCTTCAGAAAGTACAAGGGATAATATTTTAAACAATGTATTAACAGATGATAATAACAACATGACACAATATGTTTTGTAAATATTCAAAACACATGTTTCTTCTTGTAATATCTTGTAATTTCTGGTAATTATTATAAGTTGTGGGTGCAAAGCAATATTTCATTTTTAACTGTCATTTCTTTCGAGGAATCTTGACAGAATATGGTATTCTGTACACACTGTATGTTCCCTCACTCATTGTACCTTACGTAATTTTGTATCATTTTTAACATGCCTTCCAACACACCAGGTGTGTTTGGGCCATAAGTTTTCGTCTCATTGAACTGCATTCATGGGAATTACCATTTCTTTAAGAGTTGTTTGTGTTTCATGAAATTCAGTGTGAAGAATTAAATCCACTAGCAAATGTTGTGCTGTTTACCAATGCACTAAAATGTGTCATTTCCAAACCTGCCAATGATGCCAGTGGTTTGCCATCCATGTTGTAGAATTACCTGTGGTTTTGTTGATGGATGCTGTTAATATTTTTCTTTGCCAAGCAATTAACAATTGAAAAATGCTACGCAACACTGATCTAAATAATATTTATTTATATTTACTTTATAGTGACAACTACAGAACATCATTCCTGCATCCACTGTATGTTGGTAGATAGTTTTTGTTGTGTTATGTGGCTTTCGGTATGCACACCATATAATCACATTTCAGTGACACCATTGATTTAAGGTTTTCCATCATTTAACATTTGGTCTTCTTCTTCGTCAGTAGGGCCCGTGGCTAATGCCACGGATGTACTGCATCCTAGAAGGCTTATTGTACTCAACATTTGGTCTTGGTGCTTCCAATTTAGTAATCTCATTGTTACATAACCTTCATTTAAGTCCTTTCTCACCATGTTCAAATCTACCACTTCAAAAGTAGCCTTAAATGGTGATTCCACTGTATGTATTTTTTAGCAAGTAGGTCAGCAAATGTTATGTATTTTATGAGTTCATATGTAATAGCGTAATTGTTAAACATTATTTTGTCAAGCTATAAGAATTTTATCTAACCTTAGTTTTATATTATGTGCAAAGAAAATATCATTTTCCTTGAAGATTTAATGCTACTGTTTCATATCAGAACACGTAAAATTGAATGTGGACTGCATTGTGATGGGATTTCAACATTAACGCATGGCATTGTGGGTGATTTACAATTCTGAAGTATATTTCTAATTTCAGTAGGCCATTCTTTACACTCATTCTTGGTATGTAACTGTGCATTAGTTCTTGTGTTTGTTATACATTTGCCTGTTAGATGCTGTAATATAACCAGAGTCTGACATGCTACCCTCTGTTTCTGTATATCAAACAGGACTGCATCTGTGAGGAAGAAGTGTCCAACACATTTTATGTCCCATTGTCTGCACAGTGAATTGCTGTTTGGAATAATGTGTTCCCATATGCAACGTATAACTGTGTATTCAAGGCTAAACTTGATATATGTGAGAATGACAGGCATAAAAGCTGAAGTTTCATTCAGTTTGTTTTTCACACATTAAATTTCCTGACTGAGTCCAGCAATAGGAGAAAACTTGACTGTGGACTAAGCAACTAGGCTTATTCTGTACCTGAGTTGCAGTGGTAAATAAATATAGCACATTAAAAGAATGATTATTGACAGGGCAAAATTGAGATATTTAGTAATCATAATATAGTGTGTCATATTTCAGTTTGTGTTCTTAATTTTAGAGTTTCATGTGAGTAGTGTGTGTTAATGTAAATAACAAGACACCATCCATTCTTTATTTATTACTTCCTTTGTAAATGAGGGAGTAACTGGTAGTTTTGATAACAAAGAATTTTGTGTATTACACGTACAGTCAAACACAACTATATTTTACCTATTAGTACAGTAAGAATACAACTACATGTTTCGGCCCTATATGTGGGCCATCTTCAGGTTGAGATGTTTCGGCCCTGT
>Ga0209755_10004920_pt1 | contig 15483 bp, 14 predicted proteins | sample TergutCo191P1_FD_187301 | JGI IMG/M metagenome (GOLD analysis project Ga0209755, IMG submission 187301) | Cornitermes sp. P1 segment gut microbial communities from Petit-Saut dam, French Guiana - Co191P1 (SPAdes) (version 2) | ecosystem: Host-associated > Arthropoda: Insects > Digestive system... | reverse complement strand
AAGGCCGCATGGAAATAGCGCTTACCCATCACGAAAACTGGGACGGCACGGGGTATCCCGGCTGGATAGATCCTGCCAGTCATGCCGCCATAAAAAGCGACGAGAACGGTAAAGCGCTGGGAAAAAAGGGAGAGGAGATACCGCTTGCCGGCAGGATTGTCGCCATTGCCGACGTGTTTGACGCGCTAAGTTCAAAGAGGGTGTACAAGGATGCCTGGAGCGAGGAACAGGTACTGGAACACATGCGGGAACAGTCCGGAATCAAGTTTGACCCCGAGCTAATCGACGTTTTCTTTGACATACTCCCCATCATCCAGAATATCCAGAAATTGTACCCGGAGGAGTAAACCGGTTAGCCGTCCAAAACGTCAAACGTCACCGGGGGAGACCGGATCGGACGCGGACTTAAGCAGTTTTGTAAGCTGGCGATCCAGGCTGTCGGCAAACGCCTTGCTTTCTTTTTTGCCGTAGTTTGCCATTCTTTCCACGCCCAAACCGCTTTCGGCTAGGCCTACCACAAAAATCCGCATGGAAAGAAGTTCGTTGATATTTTCCGGATTGAAAACCCTGCCCCTGTCGTCGATAACGGAAATGCCTTTTTCCAGAAGCCGTTTGGCTAGGGTTAAATCCCGGCTTACGGCAAGGTCTCCGGGTTCCGCCAACTCCACCAGTCTGTTGTCTGCGGAATTTTCGCCCGGCGGGCAAATTTCCATTATTACGTTTCCGGCCTCCGTTCCCGGCATGGGGCGGTTTGCGGCAAACACCGCCTGGATTCCCAGCCTTCGCGTTGCCCTAATAACCAGTTTCCGTGCGTGCCGTGGGCAGGAATCCGCATCCACAAGAATTCTCATAACGTTTACACTGGCTTTCCGGCGGGCGTGCCGATGGAGGCAATGTACATGGTGTAAAAACCCTGTAATATAAGGCGCTTCTCACCGGGACCGGGGGGGGGGACAAAGATTGATACGCCTTTTTGCAGAATATCTCCGTCAATGGAAGCCGCGCCTTCTGTAACTATGCAAATGGAAGGGCCGTCCAGAGGCAGAGCCGCAGGGGTGTCCGTTCCACGCATTACCGTGAGGGAAAACTCATCGCATGGAACGGGGTAGGTAAAGCAGGGTACCGGTTCCGGTTTTAGTATCCGGGGTTTCAGGGGACTAAAGTCCAGTACCTTCATCAGTTCCGGAACGTCGATATGCTTGGGAGTAAGCCCGCCACGCAGCACGTTGTCGGAGTTGGCCATTAGTTCCACGGCAAAACCATGGACGTATGCATGGAGTACCCCGGCATCCAGAAAAACGGCTTCCCCGGGCTGCAGGCGGAAAACGTTAAGGTAGAGCGGCGCTATTATGGCCGGATCGCCGGGGTATTGCCTGGCGAAACTGCGCATTAGTTCCCACTCGCAGTCTTCCGGCTCATGCGCCAACGTTTTTCCGGTTTTACTTCCGGTCGCTTCCTCCCGCCGGAGGACAAATTCCGTTAACGCTTCCCTCACAGCCGCGGAAATGTCAAAAAGCATTGCAAGAAAACTGCGCAGGGCGGAAGCGGTGTCCGGTGTTTCAAGAGCCAGCAACAGCGGGGCAAAACCTTCGCGCAAAACGTTGGGGGGATTATCGCCCAGAAAAACGGCAAACAGTTTTCCTATTTCGCGCGGTTCACGAAAGCCGCACATTCCGGTAAAAGGCGTAAGGGCGCAAACTATTTCCGGTTTATGGTTTGGATCCCTGTAGTTGCGGTTCGGCGAATCCGGAGCCAGACCGTTCCCGTTTTCCAGGTCAAACCCCCTGCGGGCCTGATCCGGATTTGGGTGGGCTTGAATGGAAAGCGGCTTTCCGGCGGCAAGCAACTTGAAAAGGTAGGGCAGGGAACCGTAACGCTCCGCCGTTTTTTCGCCAAGGTAACGGCGCACATCCCTTGCGATAAACTCCCCAAGACCGGTAAAACCATCCGGAAGCTCTACCCGCGAGGGCGAACCGGCGTGGCTACCCATCCAGAGTTCCGCGCAGGGGGTGCCGTCGCCGGGAAAACCAAGGAACTGCGGTATAAAATACGGAGAGCCCCAGTCGTAATTCTTAATCAGGTTGTGCAGTCTGTAGAACTTAGCCATTTGTCTAACTAGCCTTCGATAACCCTGTCAAGACGCAACAGAAGGTCCTTTGTCATGTGGTTCAGCTCTTTTTCGGTAGCCGTCTGCTCTTCTTCGATTTGCAGTTTCAGCTTGTTAATGTCATCACACAACAGAAAACCAGTAAGAATTGCCACTTTAAGTGGGTCCTGGTCTTTCATCCCGGGAATGTCCTGGGTTCTTGCCACTGCAACCCGGTATTGCTCCAGAACTTCGTTCAGGTGCTTGGGATTTTCGCCCGTGGTAATGGTGAAACTGGCTCCAAGAATACTGATGTCCAGATCGTAATGGCCGGGTTTAGGGCCAAATCCGGGGAAGGAGCTTTCGTCACTATTCACAGCCATTCTTCCCGCCTAAAAAATATCCAGTTCCCCGCCTTTCGCCCCTGCCGACGAATCCTCACTCGGCGTGTCCGTTAGAGGGTCCGGAATGTCTTCCCAGTTTTCGTTTATAAGTTTTTCGGTATCGTCGTAAAGTTCAGAGTCCTCTTCCGGTTCCGGAACATCAACGCTTTGTTCTTCCGTCTCTTCTTCAACGGCCTCCGTGTCAGCCGGGCTGCCGGTATCAACGTCGTTTTTGGTATCGGGTTTTTCCTTGAGACTTTTTTCGATGTCCTTCTCAAACTGGTTTAGCCTGTCCAGCGCGGAAAGAATGCTTTCCTCTATTTTTCCCTGATCGTCCTTGAAGCGCATGACAAGAACCTCAAGTTCGTCAATCCGGGACTGGTAGGACTCCAACCTGGCTTTCAGTTCGGCTTCCTGCTTTTGGTAGGACTCCAGCTTGGCCTTCAAGTCCGCTTCCTGCTTTTGGTAGGAACCCAGCCTGCCCTTCAAGTCCGCTTCCTGCTGGAGCAGGGCGTTTCTTTCCCTGTTGACCCGATCGACGTATTCTATAGCTTTCGCGACCTTTTCTTCCAGCAGTTTGACCTGCTCAAAGTTTATCATGCTTTCTCCTTGAGCCAATTCCCAAAACCCAGAGTCTACAAAACCATAACCTTGCCCTTGAATCGGGTTGAAGCCTATCAACTAAAGGTTGGTGTCACACGCACCCATAGGCCCGGCACCTAAAACTTAGATGTTGGGCCCAGGATACAACCGGTTCAACTAGTTTGCAGAATCCTTCGGTTATGTTTCCAGTGCGGCCTTCGCCTTTTCAACGATAGCCTTAAAAGCCTGGGCGTCTTCCATCGCAAGGTGAGCCAACGCCTTACGGTTGATGATTATCCCCGCTTTGTTAAGGCCGGTTATAAACTTGGAATAGGAAAGACCTTCTTCGCGGCAGGCGGCGTTAATTCTGATGATCCACAGCCTGCGGAAATCGCCTTTCCGATCCCGTCTGTCCCGGTAGGCATAGGACAGGGCTTTGGTAACCGCATCCTTGGCGGCTTTGTAGTTTGTACTTCTACGTCCCCAGAAGCCTTTCGCCTGCTTAAGTATTTTTTTCCGGTGTTCCTTTCGTTTGGAACCATCCACTGCTCTTGGCATACTTTACCTCTTATTTAGACTGCCCTAACCGTAGGGCATCATCTGTTTTCTAATCGTTGGCACGTTGTCGGCGGAAAGAATCCCCGGGTGCCGCAAATTCCGTTTTCGTTTGGCCGACTTCTTGGTCAGAATATGGCGAAGGTTCTGCTTTTTGTACTTGACCTTGCCAGTCCCGGTAAAACTAAAGCGTTTTGACGCGCTTTTCTTTGTCTTCATCTTGGGCATAACGCCACCTCTATCATAGTATTCCTGGAGACGCGGTTCCTACAGAACCGCCGGTTTCAAGTAACCGTCGTCCCCTGGGAACTGCTGTTCCCCTGTTTTTTTGACTTGGGGCTTAAAACCATGGACATGAACCGCCCTTCCATTGCCGGCGATTTATCCATAACATATTCCCCTTCAATCCTTGCAAGAACATCCTTAAGTACATCCAATCCCAATTCGGTATGGGCAAGTTCCCGGCCCCTAAACCTAATCGTAACCTTGACCTTGTTGCCGTCCGCAAGAAACTCCCTTACGTGCTTAGACTTAAAGTCCAGATCGTGGTCGTCTATTTTCGGCTGCATCCGGATTTCCTTAAGCTTCAGAAGTTTCTGCTTCTTTTTCGAATCCCGGATTCGTTTTTCGTTCTCGAACTTGAACTTGCCGTAATCCAGTATTTTTACCACCGGCGGAACCGCCTGAGGAGCAACCTCCACCAAGTCCAGCCCCGACTCCCGCGCAAGCTGAAGTGCCTCCAGAGTTGGCATTATACCCTGGCGTTCACCCCCGTCCTGGATTAGTCGTACCTCTCGCACCCGAATCTGTTCATTAATGCGTAAATCCTTATCCGACAACTGACCTCCTCACTGGTTACTGGAAAACCTTCCAAGCTTCATACCCGGTTTTACAGAACAAACCTAGTATGTACGGTACATTCTAGCAAATTCGCGCGGGTTTTGTCTAGAGGCTTGCCAGATATTCCTGCGGCGAATTTCCCAACAGCCATTCAAGCACATTTAAGTGTTGCGATCGTAATCTATTGCAAGTATGAATTGGGGCTAATTGTCTTTTATTCGTGCCGAAGGATTTAATACCCCACCCCTTGGGTTAAAATTGGCGGGCCAGCACGATAAATCAATATGGTTGAGCAGCGAAAACCGCGCCGAGGCGTCGGAAACGAAGTTTCCGCAGCAATATACCGAATGCCGGGCAATGAGAATCCGGATCGGGAAGAAATACTGCGGACACACCGCGAAGCGACCGTCAGACGGATGGCGCGGCACGGAGGGACTATACTGGCGGTGCAGAACACAATGAACTACTGATCCTTGCGCCTTTGGTTTCTCCGTCTATAAGCCTTAATTCAGGGCCGGCACCCGGAAAAGCCCTTGCCGCTTTGGTATCGGTTCCGGGTACATGGCCCAACGTATTGTCTTCTAAGATCGCTACCACTCCCCAAAGCCGGCGATAACGTCCCGCAGGAAGTAGGCGCTGTTTTTCGGGGTTCGCTTCATGGTGGCGTAATCGACGTGGATTATGCCGAAGCGTTTTGTGTAGCCGTACGCCCACTCGAAGTTGTCGAGCAGCGACCATGCGTAATAGCCTTTAAGGTTCAGTCCGGATTTGATCAGGTCCGCGCACACCGCAAGGTGCTGTTTGAAAAAGTCGATTCTTTCGGTGTCGCGAACCCTGCCGTCCGGCCCGACTTTGTCCGGACAGGCGCAGCCGTTTTCGGTAACGTAAATGGGAATGCCGTTTTTGCCGCCGCCGAATGCGTCCCGCGAAATTTCCGCAATCCATTTAAGCTGGCGTTCAAGGCCGCCGGGGGTAATGGGCCAGCCCATGTCCGTCGTGTTTTGCCACAATGGTTTTACCGGTTCGTTTTCGTCTGCGGACACCGGATTTTCGCTGTAATAGTTGACACCGATAAAGTCGATTGGCTGGGCGATGGTTTCAAGGTCGCCGGGCTCGATTGGGAAAAAACCTTTAAGATGTTTTTCGTCCAGTTCCGGATAGCCCTTGCCAAGGCACGGAAACATGAAGACCTCTGTTTCCAGCGCCCGGGCAATGTCGGCGGCTTTTTTGTCCTCCGGCCTGGCGGTGGCCGGTCGCGGGGTTGACGGGTTCCAGACTATCCCTATGGGTGCGCCAAGGCCGGTTTCGCGATACGCTTTTACCGCAGCGCCGTGGGCCATGTTTATGTGGTGTACCGCGTTTAGGGCCTTTTGCCGGTCGCGGTGCCCCGGCGCGTGTCTGCCGTAAAGGTAACCCAGGTAAGCGACGCAATACGGTTCGTTAATCGTGATCCAGCTGTCGACCAAATCGCCAAGCTCCTTGAAGCAAACCCTGGCGTATTCCTCAAACGCGCTTACTATGGAGCGGCTCGCCCATCCGCCGACATCTTCCAGCGGCTGGGGCAAATCCCAGTGGTAGATGGTGGCGCAGGCGGAAATGCCCTGTCTGCGCAGTTCCTCGCAAAGCCGGCGGTAATAGGCTATTCCCTCCGGATTCACCTTTCCGGTTCCCTCCGGAATAATCCGGGGCCAGGCAATGGAAAAACGGTAACTGCCAAAGCCAAGCTCTTTTATGATGGCGATGTCTTCGGCGTAGCGGTGGTACTGGTCGCAGGCCACTTCTCCGTTTTCCCCGGCGTACACCGCCCCCGGTTTCCCGGAAAACGTGTCCCAAATGCATTTGCCCCGTCCGCCTTCGTTTAGGGCTCCTTCGACTTGATAACTTGCGGTGGCAACGCCCCAGGTAAAATCGTCCGGAAAAACAAGTTTTTGCATCACTCCTCCTGTTGTTGGCAACGTTACGACAAACCCGCCGGATGAATCCGCTCCGGGGTTTAATCCGCGCCTCCTATAGTTGTACCGGGAAACCGGTTTTATAACAAGGACGAACCCGGGGCCGCGCGTAAACCAGGGCTAATCGGTAATGACGCGCTTTTCCTTCCACTTGCCGCGAATCCAGCGCAGAAAGTAGGAAACACCCCTTACGGCAAAATCGGCGGCCATTGCAAGCAGCACGCCGCGGGGGCCCATGCCCAGGGCGAACACGAGAAAGTACGCCGCGCTGACGCGAACCGTCCACATGGAAACCACCGCAACGATCATCACGTAGCGGGCGTCTCCGGCGGCGCGCAGGGCGTTTGGCAGGATAAAACTCATCGACCAACCCAGCGCCATGGAAACGCAGTGGATTCGCAAAAAGGATTTCGCAAGTTCGTGGGCCTCCGGACTAAGGTTGAACAGGCCCACCAGTTGATCCATGAAGATAAAGGTCATGGCGCTCAGCGCGAACAAAAAACCGTAGGCAAGTTTCATTATCTTTGCCGTCATTTTTTTCGCCGCCGCGTAATCCCCCGCGCCGATGCACTGTCCTGCTACCACCGTAAGGGCTATGCCAAAGGCGATTCCCGGCATAAACGAAAGCGAATTTATCGAACTGGTAATGGCGTTGGCGGCCATCGCCGCAGTGCCGAAAAAGACGAAAATGCGCTGCGTAAGAATTCTGCCAACCATGAACATCGAACTTTCCACCGCGCCGGGGACACCCACGTTGCAAATGTTTTTTATCATGGAGCCGACAATCAGGACGTTGAACAAACCGGAAAGCGAAACGTTGCTGTTGCGATTCCGGTAAAGCATGGCGGCGGCAATCGCCGCGGCGATTATTCTGCTTACGAGCGTTGACACCGCCGCCCCCAGAACGCCCAACCCCAGGCCGAAAATCAAAACGACGTTTCCGCCGACGCTAAGAACGTTTACCAAAAGCGATATGCGCATGGGGATTTTGCTGTTTCCGGTGGCGCGGAACAGCGCCGCGCAGGAAGTGTACAAAGCCAGAAACGGATACGACAAACCGGTAAACAAAAGGTAAACCGACGCGGCACCCATTACATCGTCCGCGACGTTCCCGTAAAGCAGGCCGATTAACGGGCGGCGGAAAACCACGGCTGTTAACATCATTATCAACGAAACCGCCGTGGCGACATACACCAACTGTTTTGCCGCGACCTTGGAATTTTTGTAATCGCGCCTGCCTATGTACTGGCTTACCACCACCGCCCCTCCGGTGGACAGCGCGGTAAAGGCGATTATCAAAAGGCTGTTGATATTGTCAACGATGTTCACCCCGGAAACGGCGAATTCCCCCACGTAGCTTACCATGACGGTATCCGCCGCCCCCATGGCGACAAGCAGTATCTGTTCCACCATCAACGGCCACAGAAGGCCGAAAAGCGCGCGGTTGTTCCAACGTTCCGCTATCGTGGGTTCCTGTTTCACCGGGCCGGCTCACTTTTGCAGCATACACTGTTTTCGCAATTTCGCCCCGGCGGCATTCCGGCGGGGCTTTATCCCGTTGCCGCTAACGGCGCGTTCTTGTGCGGACACCGCCGGGCGGCGCTTCTTCCGTCGTGGATTCCGGGTCTTCGGAAAAGGTGTGGAAAACCGGAATGAAGCTGCCAAACGGTATGGAGTTGGAGCCGGCGGAAATATTTGTTATAATGGAATAGTCGCCCACTGGCCCCCAATCATCGTCAATGCTAAAGTGGATTCGATAATTTCCCGGCATGTTAAACGGCTGTCCGTCCAGGGTACGCATCGTAAAAGTTGCCGAAGAACCGGGTATTCTTATCCAGGGGGATTCTGCGACCACATGGAAACCGCCCCCCGCCACTAACTCAAAATCTATGGCCCCCCACCGGTTAATGTACTGCCACGGTATCCCCGTAACGGTTATGGTTATGTCTGTTGGTTGCGGTGGTGGCGGCGGCGGAGGAGGTGGTGTCGCTGCGGCAATCACGGGGCCCACCGGTAAACTCATAATACTGCCGGTATTTCCGGAAGTGGTTACCGTTACGGTTACAAACTGGCCTACATGCCAGGATTGCAGTGTCAATAAACTGCCCGTCCCGATTTGGGCACCTCCCATTAGTCTCCAGACGAAGGACATATGGCCGGTGCCGTCAAGGCCGATCGTGTTTACTCCCAAGGTATGCCCCACCTGCGGGGTACCGGTTATGCTGATCACCCCTCCAAGCGGCGGTACGATTTCCACCGGCTGCGTGGCCGGGCTGGTAACGCTGCCGTCATTGTTTGCACGGCTTACCGTTACGGTTATCCTTTGCCCCACATGGTCGTTCGTCAGAATTAACCTATTGGTCGTGCCGACCTGGACATCGCCCGCTCTCCAGACAAAAGACATCGCCCCGCTGCCGCGAAGGTTGGCCGTGTTTGCGATCAGGTCTTGTCCTACCCTGGGAATTCCGTCTTGGGGAATCCCGGCTATGCTTACCGTTCCCTCAAGCCGGGGCAGCAAGGTTATGGGCACCGGCTGGCTGGTAATGTAGCCGAAACCGTTCTCGCGGATTACCGTCACGGTTACGGATCGTCCCACGTCTTCGGGTATCAAAAACAGGGTGGGGCCGGTGCCGATCGTAGCGCCCCCCGCTCTCCACTCGTAGAAGACTTCCCCGCTACCGCTGAGATTGCTGTTTACCCTGAGCGTCTGCCACACATGCGGTCTCCCGACTATGCCGACCGATCCGGTAAGCGGAGGTACGTGTTCATTCCCAACGACTACGGGGCCGACCGATTCGCTGGTAACACTGCCGGAATTGTGTTCGCGCCTTACCGTTACTGTAACTTCGCTGCCCACATCCAGACCCCCCAAAGGCAAAATCATACGCTGGTTGTTGGCGAAGGGCTGGTCGTTCAGTTTCCACTCGTAGAAAATGGCCCCGCTACCGCCAAGGTTGTCCACGTTTACCCTTAGCGTATGTCCCACCCTTGGATCCCCTATAATGCTGACCGATCCCGTAAGCGCGGGCGCGGCTCCCTCCACAGCGGTTACCGGGAGGCTGGTAACGCTACCAAGATTGTCTGAAGTATTTACGGTTACTGTAATGGCAAAGCCCGCATGGCGTTCGGTCAAAGGCAAGGTCGCGTTGCGGTTGTTCTCGAACGGGAAACCGTCCGCTTTCCATTCAAAGGAAACGTTCCCGCTGCCGTCAAGGTTTCTTAGATTTACCCGCAGCGTTTCCCCCACCCGCGCGATTCCGGTTATTTCAACAGACCCCGCCAAATCCGGCGGCAGCGGCGCCGGCGGCGGCGGGCAGGCCGTAATAAAAATACCGATTAGCGCAACCGCAACGACGGCGCATAATCCCAAGCCGCGCGTCCGGACATACCTGAATGGGTTTTCCATAATATGAACATTATGCGCCACGTCCAAAGCCCTGTCAAGGGGAAACGAAATACGCGTGTCCGGCAGGTTTCGGTCGAAGGAATTTTTCGCGCCCCAAACCGGATTCCGGCGCTTTCGCTGTCTCCGCTACCGCAAAACGCCGTTTTCCACGTCCATGGTTTGAAGGCTGGATATTAAACCGGCCAACGGGGTAAAAGTGCCGTCAGCGTCCAGCGTGCCGCGTTGGGCGATACCGCCAAAGCTAAGCAGTGCGCCGCCGGTGTTTCCAAGGCCCGCCGCCGCGTGACTGCCGAAAATAACGCCGTTGCTTATGCGGAACGTTCCTTCGTTGTGTACGCCGCCGCTGCCGGTTCTGCCCAGATTTCCGGCATGGCCGGGTGCGCCGCGTGTGCCGAACATTCCGGACCTGCCGGTTCTGCCGCTTCTGCCATCCCTGCCGTCTCTGGCTTCCGCGCCGCCGTTTCCGCCGTTGCCACCGGAGCCGCCCGCTCCGCCAACGCCACGCGTGCCTCCGGAACCGCCGTTTCCGCCGGAACCGCCCCTGCCGCCGGCTCCGCCGCTGTTGCCGTGGATTACCCCGCCGTGCATGGTAAACGCGCCCGTGTTAAACACGCCGCCGCTGCCGCCGTCCCCGCCGGAACCGCCGTTTCCACCCCTGCCGCCGTTTCCGGCGTGGCCGCCGTCCCCTCCGGAGCCGCCACCGCCACCGTGACCGCCGTTCGCGTTGGCGGTGCGGCCGGCCGCGCCGTGTCCACCGGGCCCGCCCCTGCCGCCGAGACCTCCGTCGCCGCCCCTGCCGCCGTGGCCGCCTCTGCCGCCCGCTCCGCCGGTTCCGCCGCTGTTACCGGAGATTGTTCCGCCGTACATGGTAAACACGCCGGCGTTGAAAACACCGCCGGAGCCGCCGATACTGCCGGAGCCGCCGCTCATGCCGCCGCTGCCGTGACCGCCGCTCCCTCCGTGACCGCCGTCCCCGCCGGTTCCTCCGCGACCCTCCCAGGTCCATAAACCGCCGCCGTTGATGCCGAAGGAGCCGTTGGTACCCCTTCTGCCGTGGGTGCCGATACCGCCGTTGCGACCGACGCCACCGGTGTCGCCGGAACTGCCAACGTTGTTGGAAATGGTTCCGTCGTGCATGACAAACGTGCCAACGTTATAAACACCGCCGCCGCTGTTTCCGGAAATGGTTCCGTTGAGCATGTCAAACGTTGCGACGGTACCGGCGACGTTAACACCGCCGCCGTTCGCGCGGGCCGTATTGCCGGAAATGGTTCCACCGTTCATGACAAAATTTCCCCGTGTGTAAACACCGCCGCCCCAGTTGGCACTGTTGCGGGAAATTTCGCCGCCGTGCATGGTGAACGTGCCGCCGGAATGAACGGCCACTCCACCGCCCCAAGTGTTCTCGAAACCGGTTTCCGTATTGCCGGTGATATTTGTTCCGGGGTTCATCACCAAGGCACCGCCGTTGTTTATCCGCACCAGGGAATTACTGTTGCGATTCCTGCCCTGCAAAGTAACGTTGCCGTCCAGTACCAGCGTAACACCGGAACCCACTGTAAAGAGACTCCCGTTGGCGGAAAGGCTTATGACGCGCGGTGCGCCGGTGCCGCGAAAAGTGACAGTAACGTTGCCTCTTAACGGCGGCAGCGTCAACCGCTGGGGAGCAATCGCCGCGTTGCCGTTTATTTCGATAACGTAATGAGCGTTACTTTCCGCGTTAATCCGGAACCACGCCAACTGCTCGGCAAAACCGTCCCCCGGAACAGGCAGGACTTCCGCGGTGTCCCCGTCGTCCGGAAAATACGCCGTGCCTTGATTGTTAACGGCGTTTTCCAAATCCAGGGCAAAGAGCGGCGCGCTGTTTTTCGCGATAAGCTCGTAAAGTTCCGTCGCCGCGACAAACAACGCGCCGGCACGATTCAGCGCGCGTCTGGTGGTTCTGTCCTCCACTCTGGCCGCTTCGAAATCAAGCCCGGCCTGCATCCATTCGTCCGGAAAGTAGACGTAGGCCCGAACGTCAATCGCGGCTTCCTTGGCGGCGGCGGCCCGGGCCATTACCGCGCTTAGCCTGCGTTCGTCGCCGCTTCTGGGTGCGCCGGCGCAGGATACCGCCAGTAAAAAAAACGCCAGTTTCAGGAAACCCAGCGCCAAAAAATGCCGAACAGAGCTTTTTGCGTGCATTTTTACCTCCACCCGCTTCCGCAAGTATAGCACATTTTGGCGGGAACATCATGGCGGACGTCCTTGGGTATGCCGTTCATCACATGTTTCGGACAGGGCGGCGGCATTTACGCTTTGACAAATCTTTCCGGCTAATTTATAGTCAGATATGGGCTTTCTCGAAACCACCGCGAGAGAGAAGGCCGGATACCACATCCAAGGAGCGTGGCATGGCTATCGTTACTGTTTCCCGCGAACTGGCGGCCTTGGGGGACGAGACCGCGAAGGAGATTGCGAAATTTTTGGACTACCGCCTGATTGACAAGGACACGCTGGAACAACAGATACAGTCATACGGAATCAAGGCCAAAAAGTTCAAAAAATACGACGAGCGCAAACCGTCGTTTTTTGCGGCGCTGTCTCCGGACCGGGACGAATACCTGCACTATCTGCGAAGGGCCATTCTCGACGAGGTGGAGAAGGGAAACTGCGTAATCGTCGGCAGGGGGGCGAACCTTATCCTGAACAACGTTCCGGCGCTTATTTCCACGTTTATTTCCGCGCGGAGCGAGGTTCGCGTGGAACGGGTAAAAAGCCATTTCCGGTGCGACGAAAGGCGGGCGTGGCAGATTATAGAACGCAGCGACAGGGATCGCATTGGTTTCCATCGTTATTTTTTCGACATTGACTGGAAGTCTCCTGGGAACTACCACCTTTCCTTCAACACCGGTAATTTCAGCCCCGGGGACTGCGCGGAAGTTGTGAAATCGCTGAAGGACCGGGTTTTTACGCGCGGGGCCGAGGCGCAAAACGCGGCTATCCTAAAGAACATGGTTCTTGAACACCAGATAAAGCACAGCGTTCTGTACGAGCAGGAACTGCCCATACGTTCGTTTGAAACGTCGGTTTCCGGAAACATCGTAACCCTGCACGGTTCGACGAATTCCCAGACGCTTATGGACGCGACGGTGAATCTGGCCCGCCAGGTTGCGGGCAGGGCGACGGTACGAAATGAAATACAGATATTCAGATAGAACGCCCCAAACGGGGGCAAAAGGAGCGTAACCATGGGTATAATTACCATTTCCCGCGAACTGGCGGCACTGGGCGACGAAACGGCCCGCGAGGTGGCAAAGCTGTTGGGCTACCGGCTTGTTGACAAGGACGCGCTGGAGGAACGGATTCAGTCCTACGGCATCGAAGCCAAAAAGTTCAAAAAATACGACGAGCGCAAGCCGTCGTTTTTCGCCGCGCTTTCCCAGGACCGGGACGACTACCTGCACTATCTCAAGGCGGCAATTCTGGCGGAGGCGGAACAGGGCTGTTGCGTGCTTTTGGGCAGGGGGACGAACATTATCCTAAAGAGTATGCCGGCCCTTATCACGGTGTTTTTGTCGGCGCGGAGCGAGGTGCGTATCGAGCGGGTAAAAAGCTATTTCCAGTGCGACGAACGCCGGGCGGCGCAGATTATCGAGCGCAGCGACCGGGATCGCGTTGGTTTCCACCGGTCTTTCTTCGACATCGACTGGGGACACCCCGGAAACTACCACCTTGCCCTGAACATGGGGATTTTCAGCCCCACCGAATGCGCGGAAATAATTGGCTCGCTAAAGGAGCGAATGTTCACGCCGGAAATGGAGACGCAAAATCTTACGATGCTTAAGGACCTGAACCTGGAGCACCAGATAAAGCACCGCGTTCTGTACGAAAAGGAACTTCCAATCCGGTTTCTCGAAATATCGGTTACGGACAACATTGTTACGCTGTACGGCACGACCAACTCCCAGGCGTTGCTGGAAGCGGCGATGAACGCGGCCCGCGAGGCGGCGGATTCGGCGACGATAAGGAACGAAATCCAGATTATCCGCGAATACGGGGTTATGCCTTAGGGGCTGCGTTCCGGTTACCGCGCCGGTTTACCGTCCCGGTTATGCCGCGTCCCGAGTTCCTCGGTAAGCCGCTTTTGGATTGCGTCGTATTCCAGGTCGTCCGTCTGTTCGCGCAGCCACGGCACCAGTTCCCCGTTGGATTCGTATTCGCAGACTTCCAGCTTTTTTAGGATATCCTCCATTTCGTTCGACCTGTAGTGTTTGCAGGCATCCAGAAACCGGGCCAGCAAATCCGGATCCGGTGCGCCCGCCAAGGTTTTTTTTCCGTCCGGGGTTGCGTGGGCCGCCAGAAACTCCTCCAGCCGCGTATGCAGAAGCGCCGTTTTTTCCATGAAGGGCTTGTTGTTGGCGTTGATAAACTCCACGTCCCCGTTGCGGCCGGCGTTTTCCAGAGCCTCCGCCTCCTTCCCTATTTCGTAGGCGAATATCCCGTTGCCGGAACCCTTGAAGCCGTGAACCGCAATGGTGTACTCCCCGCATTCCCCGCCGTTGGCCACCGCCTCTGCCAAGACGCTCAGTCTTTCCAGACTTGCGGGGATATACTTGCACCAGGCGCGAAGCACCTCCATGTAAACCGGGGTTGAAAAATTCGTCTGCCCTTTCCGGATATCCACGCCTTCAATAACGGTGTCCTCAAAAACGTTCTGGGTGGTTTCTTCCTGCATTTTCCGTCCATCCTTGCTATGGGTAACATTATATCACCCGCCGGCGAAAACGTAAAGCGAGAAACGGGAACCGAGCAGGCTCCTGCATTTACTTAGCTCACTATCCGAAAACAGCATGTCGGCCACGGCATTCGGTAAAACAAAACGCAGGGGCCCTGACTGGGAAGCCCTCTCCCTTGAAGCAATCCCGGTTTTACGCTATCCTTACCAATAGAAACAAGGAGAAACCCAATGGGAATGACAATGAGCCAGAAAATCCTCGCGGCCCACGCCGGGCTGCCGGAGGTGCGCCCCGGGCAGTTGATTCAGGCGAAGCTGGATCTGGTGCTGGGCAACGACATAACATCGCCGGTGGCGATTCGGGAGTTTTATGGGGCGGGGTTCGACAAGGTTTTCGACAAGACCAAGATAGCCATGGTGATGGACCACTTTACCCCTAACAAGGACATCAAGGCCGCCGAGCAGTGCAAGGAGTGCCGGGACTTCGCGCGGAAGTTCGAGATTAAGCACTTTTACGACGTGGGGCCGATGGGCATAGAACACGCCCTGCTGCCGGAGGTCGGACTTGTCGCCGCCGGGGAGTGCGTAATCGGGGCGGATTCCCACACCTGCACCTACGGGGCTTTGGGGGCGTTCTCCACCGGGGTTGGTTCCACGGACATGGCGGCCGGCATGGTCACAGGCGAGGCATGGTTCAAAGTGCCAGAGGCGATTCGGATCAACCTGAAGGGCAAATTCAGGCCGATGGTCGGCGGCAAGGATCTCATCCTTCACCTTATCGGCATGATCGGCGTGGACGGGGCGCTTTACCAAAGCCTTGAGTATTCCGGCGAGGGTGTTTCCGCGCTGACGATGGACGACCGGCTCTGCATCGCCAACATGAGCATAGAGGCCGGCGCCAAAAACGGCATCTTCCCGGTGGACGCGGTTACGAGGGCCTTTCTGGAGGGCCGGGTCAACAG
>Ga0209755_10004919_pt1 | contig 15485 bp, 11 predicted proteins | sample TergutCo191P1_FD_187301 | JGI IMG/M metagenome (GOLD analysis project Ga0209755, IMG submission 187301) | Cornitermes sp. P1 segment gut microbial communities from Petit-Saut dam, French Guiana - Co191P1 (SPAdes) (version 2) | ecosystem: Host-associated > Arthropoda: Insects > Digestive system... | reverse complement strand
CCGATTCTCGCCGTAACGCCGCACGATCATATTATGCGCATAACGCAGTTGTATTGGGGAGTAACTCCTTTTTACGCGCCGATTGTAGACAAAGCTGAAAACAAAATTCAAAACTCAATAAAAGCCGCGTTAGAAACAGGAACCGCGAAAATTTCCGACAAAATAGTTTTAGTCGCCGGCTTTCCTGTTCATAGCAATAATCCTGTTAACACAGTTCGTGTGATTATTTTGTAAACCCGATTAAAACGGTTTATTCTTTGCGGACAGCATCCGCATTTTTCTCCTGCCTCTTTAACAAATTACGCGCCATGTCGAGAATAAACTCCTGAGTTTCAGCCGTCAGCTTTCCGAAAACTCCCAGCAGCTCTTTTTCGTACGGAGACATAGACCCGTACATTTCGCCTTTCCCGGTTCTCAGCCACGTCTCATCAACGGCGAATGTTGCGCAGATTAGTTTTATATTTTTTTCGGTGAGGGGGGATTTTTCAAGCTCAATCATTGACATGGATGTCTGTGTTAAGCCGATTCTCCGGGAGAATTCTACTTGATTCAAACCCAAAGTTTTACGGATGAGCCGGACGCGGTCTAGTATATTCATCTACTTTGTTTCAGATTATCACAAAAAAATGTTATTTTACAGATAAAATATCAATTATTTAATATAAATCATTGACAATTATTAAAAATATGATATAATGGTATTGAAAAATTATTAAAAAAGGGCCGGACATAATGCCAGATCATAACCCTGAAGTCCTAAAGATTTACCGCTTGTTATCACCGGAAAACCAAGTAGAATTACTTTCTTGGGTTAACTTAGCATACACAGCAGAAAATTCCGTCAGGAAATCTCTTGGTTATGATGTTCAGGTTGATATTCCGCTTCTTTTAAAAACACAGGAAAATTCCTGTAAAAAATCTACTAAGAGGAGAAAAAAATGAGGAAATTACGAAAAATTTTGGTAATTTTGGTGGCTGTCGGGCTCGTTTGGGGTCTTATCGGGTGTCCTACAGAGGAAAATGGGGGTGGGGAGAATGATTATGACAAATATTACGGTGGTGATTTCAAAAATAACCGGAATGGTACTGTTGAAGTTGTTAATAATACTCAATTTGATATGCTCTTGTTTACAGGAGAAATTTTAAGTTTAAATTATATAGTTGGAGGCGTAAAAGCTGGTTCAAGGGGTAATTTAAATTTTTCCGCTAAAAACGACTATCAGGTTGGAGGTTATGAATTGCTTCGTGCAGTAAGAGAAAGTGAATTTCATAATCATAAAACCTTAGCAAGAGTTGATTATTCTGCTATGGTGACATATGGGGAAGGTAGAAAGTTTATTACAGACATTGTATCTACTACTTATGGTGCCTATCAGTATACAGTTAACAATAGAAGCCAGGATTACGGTTTAGAACTTAGAAAAAATTCACCAGAAGGTGAAAAAGTTGCATATCTTACAAAAGGTGAAGTAAGACGTATTATACAATCTACTGACAGTACAATGTTGACATTATACCCAGTATGGGTAGCTTTCAATAATGTGACTAAAACAATTGTTACTTTTACGCCAAATGATGGTATTTCTTCTCGTGATATTCAGCCTAAACCGCCGGGACAGGATAATGCACCCGAGAATTTTCCGGAAAATACTGAAGTAGCTATTGTGTTTGATGATATAAAATTACCATTTGCAACTATTAAGGTTAGAAATAACCAATCCAGAGTTGCAGTATTTAGGATTGGCTCTGGTGAACAAAAACCTGAAAGTGGATATGTCGGCATTACAAGTGGTGCACAGGAATCGTATGAAATTAGACCGGCTCAGGGAACAGATGTTCTTAATCTTAATATATATTTATCCGCACTAAGCGTCTCTGTTCCTGTCAGATATCAAGATAGTCCATCTGCTACTGGTGTAGTAATTGATAATGGTTATGTTTATAATGTTGCTTTTAATCTTAAACAGGGAGCCCCTAATAATCAAGCTTCAAGTTACGAAGCTTGGTTGGTTAAAGGTGAAGCGATTAGCACCGGCGACCTTTTAATTTCTAAATAAATTAATATTGCTAGCTTTAGACTGTTCTCTTTCTTAAGGGCAGTCTAAAGTTAGATAAAAATTTACGACATGGAGAATAAAATGAAATCAATAATATTTGTATTTTTTATTTTGCTATTTGGTATAACCGGGTGTCCTGCTGATGAAGAAAGTAATCGTAATGAAGGTTCATATGCCAAATATTATAAAGGCGATTTTAGAGACAATCAGAATGGAACTGTTGAAGTAATAAATAATACTGATTATGATATGCTTTTATTTTCTGGCGGTATTATTAATGAACCTTATATTGTCGGAGGTGTAAAATCTCATACAACTATTTTTGTTAATTTTTCCAATGAAAGTGATTTTCGGATAGGCGGTTTTGCAATTCTACAAGGTGTAAAACAAGGTGAATTTGACGTTTATAAAGCTTCTTCAAAGGTTGATTGGGGTGCTATGGTTCCTTATGGTGAAGGGAAAAAATTTCTTACTAAAATTTTTACAACAACAGTTGGTGATTACCAATTTACTGTAACAAATAGAAGTAATGATTATGCATTAGAACTTCGTAAAAACTCTCCGGAAGGTGAGATAGTTGCTTTTTTATCCAGAGGAGAATACAGAAAGGTAATTAAATGCGCCAGCAGCGAGGAATTAACTCTTTTTCCGGTGTGGGTTGCTTTTAATGATATAACAAAATCTCTTGTAACTTTTTCGCCAAGTATTCTTGCAGCTCTAACCATAACGCCTTGCTTACCGTCAGAAGCTTCTTCTCAATATTTTTTTCCTGCTGGTGCATCTACTAATATCAATTTTTCGGAAATTCAAATACCGTTTTCATTAATAAATGTTATTAATAATACCGGTTCATCAGCTATTTTAAGAAATGGAAATTCTGTTATTATTGCCATTAGCGGGTATACCGATATTACTTCAGGCTCCCGGGAAATATATGAAATTCTTTCAGAAGGTTTGGATTTAAATCTAAATATTTCTTTACTACAAGGTAGTATGATGATTCCTGTAAAATTTGAGGATAATCCTTCTGTGAGTTCAGTAACTCTTGAAAGCGGATATATTTACAATGTTACGCTTACGCTTAAGTTAGGAGCTGATCCGGGACAAGTTTCAAGTTACGAAGCGTGGCTGGTTAAGTACGGAATGATAAATATTCAGGATTTTTTAATTAGTTACTGAGGCAATGTTATGAGAACTTCTTCTTTTTTAGTTATTTATTCTTGTTTACTCTTAGTTAATTTATTTTTTTCATGTGACCTTTTTTCTAAAGATGAAGGCTCTGTAAATAATAATTACGCTAAAGTAACTTTTATAAATAATACGCAGTTTCATGTAAAAGTTTACCGTGATACCAGTATTTTATTTTTTAATGAACTAGCGCCGGGAGAATCAAGGACTGGTGATATTCAATCAAGCGCAGATGATAATGTTGGTACAACATTTTGTTTTTCCTATCGTTTAAAAATTTCAGATTCGAATGATACATTCAGCGGAGAGGCATTCGCAGAAGGTGTTGTCAGCGATAAGGAAGAAACTTTTGTTATTAAAGGCGGAAAACCTTTTTCAAGAGAGATTCCGGTACCTGATAATATTGTTTTTAACAGCGCTTTTATAAGAATTAAAAACCAATATTCTGTAAATACCTCTCTATACATGGTAGGAACAAGCCGTTTACAGCATGGAAATAAAGAAATGATGATTCCATCAGGTAAAACTGGAATTTATAAAATTGACAGTCCTGATTTTAATTTAAAAGATTATTCATTGAGGAATGTAGAAAACTCCTATTATTTTCCTAATACCATATTACTGCCGGGTTATATATACGATTTTATTTTTTCTGATGAAGTATCACCTCCCCGTATTATTCCAATAGCAAACCGGAAAATTAAGCCTGAACCGACAAGTACATGGAAGAAAATTGCAAGCGAATATGATAGTAGTGATTTTTCACGTCCGGATTTAAACAATCATCTTAAATCAAATTTGCGTTACGGGGTGTCGAATTGGCGGTTTAACTACCCGGTTAATAAAATATTGGTTAATGGCGGCAATCTTGTGTATGGCGGCTGGGATTTTAATTTATTTGATAATCCAATGCAACCTGTTGGCAGAGGTGAACCTTTTGAAATGGCTATGGCAACTATAAAGGATGCGGAATGGAATTATGTAATTTCTAATTTTGAGCAAACATTTTATTTTGCCGATCCTGAAAAAATATGCAGAAACACAATATTTAACGATATAGTAAAATTAAATAATAATTCTTATGTAATATTGACAACATATATTACAGAGAATAGGACAGGTATTTGGTTGTTTATTGTTAATGCAAACGGAACAATAATAAATGAAATTGACATCCCTCCCAGTAGTGATAAATTACAAGGTTTTATGGGGGTAAAACTCTGTGCGTTAAGTGATGGTGGTTTTCTTGTTATGGGCATTAAAAAATATTATTCTGATAAATTCACTATATCGTATGCAAACAGTGAAATGATTATTTATAAATATACAGGGAATGACAGGCGATGGGGAATTGAACCTTCTGAAACTGATTGTGCTCAGAATTATGCGGTATGCGCAGTGGAAACAAGAGACGAATATATCGTCGCAGGATTTATAAGTGATGATTATTATTATCAGACAATTGTTTATGGATTAAACAAGAAAGACGGGGAAATTATATGGATAAAATACTATGGATCAAAAAACGGAGGGTTTGTGCCGCTTTCTGCGGTTTTTGATGATGAACAGCAGTGTATTTTTATTTCCGGTCTTACTAGTAAAGAAGATATATATACTTCCAAGGCATTTATTATGAAGCTTGATACAGAAGGCAAACAACTGTGGATAAATGAATATGGTTCAAAAAGACATAATTACTTATTCGATATTATTATTTCTGATAATAACCTGATTGCCGCTGGTTCCACTAATGATACTATCGGTGGAGAAGATGTTTTCTGGCCATGGCAAAAAAATAGTGAAGGTTGGGTATTAAGAATTGATGCAGAGTCAGGAATTGTTTTAGAAGAAAATAAAAACACAGAAGTATCTGTTTTTAATTCAGTTGCTTTATGTAAAGATGGTGGTTATGTTTTTGCTGCTGTTAAAAATGTCAATTTGACAGAACCTTATTGGTTTAATAGCTATGCTGTTAAAGCAAATGAACGTTTGCAATTTTAAATTTAGTTATAGAGGATGATATGAAAAAAAATACTTTATTGGTAATTCTGGCTTTATTTTTTATGGGAATGGTATCAATTGCTTGTGAAAATTCTGAAGAAGAAGATGATTGGAAATCAGTGCGTTATGATTGGGAAAAAGTAGGTGAATTACCTTATAAAATGTGGGCACATAAAATGATTAATGCTACTAGAGGACTTCTTATTTCTTATGTTGATAAGATATTTACAAGTGATTATTTGAACCATAAACTGGAATGGAATTTAATACCAGATACTGTTTTACTTGTAGATCATCAGATTATACTTTTTCATGATTCAATATTTACAATTGGAGGTTTCACACTAAATGATAATGGTTGGAAAATAGATAATGTTATCTCACATACTAATGAGAATTATTTTAGATCTGATAATATAAATAATTATGTAAATTCCATTGTTCCACAAGTTAATGGACTTACCGGTGGAATTGTCCAGCATGTAGGTCTTGCGTTCAATAATGCGATGTGGGTAATCGGCGGTATTACTGATAGCGGGTATAATAATAAAAAAACAGAGAACGCTATTTGGAGGTCTACAGACGGTGTTAATTGGATTAAACAAAAAACGACCGGATTTACAGCACGTGCAAGCCATGCAGGAGTTGTGTTTGATAATAAGATATATATTTCCGGAGGTTTTGGAGACGGAGGTAGGGAACATAAAAGTGATGTATTAGTATCGTCTGATGGGGTTACATGGGAAACACTAACTACAAATCCAGGCTGGTCAAAACGCAGTGATCATACTCTTGTTGCTAACTCAGAAGGGCTTTGGCTTATAGGCGGTTATGATGGTAAAAATTTTTTAAATGATGTGTGGTTTTCTTCTGATGGAATAAAATGGATTAAACCCTTGGGAACCCCTCCTTTTGCTCCAAGAGCTGGCCATAGCGCATATTTTGATGGACCTAGTCTTTATATTTCAGGCGGTGTAAACGGAAACTGGGATAATGAATTAAATGATGTTTGGAAGCTTGTAACGTATGGAAACGAAATAAAAACAAGATATGCTCCTCTGAATCCAACAAGGTTTAGAATAACAAACAATAGTAATTATCCTATTAAGTACGCTTATATAGACGGCGGAAGTAATATTTTAAACACGGAAATTCCTGTTAATGGTACACCTTATGAGACAGAACTTGAAATCGGTATTTATGAGTTATTGGTTTACGATACTCAGAATCGCTATCAGAAATTTACAGTTAATATAAGAAATAATATAACGGTTACGCATACGGTTACTTCCAATGGATGGATAACACCGCCTGTTTTGCCTGTATTTTATAATTTTTCAATAAAAAATGACTATTCTTATGCAGTTGATTCTGTTTTTATCCGAAAATTCGGTGCTGCCGAGTGGGGGCATAATTTACTTGATAATCCAATCGCATATAACGCTTCGCACTCATTGGGTGTGTTTGAGCTCGGACAATATGAAATAAAAATGGTTTCAAAAGATGCATTAACAACTGTTCTCCGTTATGGAGTAGCCCCGAGATCGGGAGCTGATAGATCAGGCGCATCAATGGGAAAAAATTTAGAAGGTTATAAAACAGTTTATAATTATAGTTCGTTTACACTGGCTTCTAATACAGTGCTATCTGCGCCGGCTTCAACATTAAATTGGGAAAATACTGACAGATAAGGTATATTATGAAAAATATTAAACAATTTTTTTTTATTAATTTGGTTCTTATTTTATTATTAATGATGTTTTCTTGTAAAAATTCTTCCGAAAATGACAATCCTGATATTAAAAATGATTACGCAAAAGTAACATTTTTTAATAATACGCAATTCTATGTTAAAGTATACCGCGATACATTTATTATGTTTTTTGAAGAGTTAAAACCTGGTGAGTCAAATATCGGTGAAATACAGGAAAGTCTTGATTATAATGTTGGTACAACATTCCGTTTCTCATATCGTTATAAATTATCAGATCCTGATGATTCATTTAGCGGTGAGCCGTTTGCTGATGGTATTGTCGGTGATTTTGAAGAAACTTTTGTAATAAGAAAAGATAAAGATAATATACGAAATATACCTATACCTAATAATATTACATTTAACGATGCATTTATTCGTGTAAAGAATAATATTTCATATAACGTTTTTTTAAGGCGTATAGGTTCGGCAGTATTACAGTTAGGAAATTCAGAAATGATGATACCTGCCGGTAAAACAGGAATTTACCGGATTAGAAATGCAGATAATATGTATATGGGTGATTACTCTCTTATAAATGTCGAAATACCGTTTAATTTTCCGGAAATGACACTTTCCGCAGGTTATGTATATGACTTTATTTTAACAGATGAGGGAATATCTCCACGGATTATTTCTGATACAAAATGGAAGATAAAGCCCGAACCTACTACTACATGGAAAAAAGATATTACTGGATACTATGCTACAAACTTTTCAAATGCTAATTCAAAATTGAATATACATTTAAGAACTGTTGTCAGGGATGGTATTTCAAAATTGAGAAGTAATTATCCGCTAAACAAAATAATATATAATAATGGTTCTCTTATCAGCGGGGAGTGGGGATATGGTGTTATTCCAATTATTGTTCAACAGACCGGTATTGCGGAAGTATACGAGATTCCGGTTATTAATGTTAAGGATTCTGAATGGGAAAATTCTATAATCCCTACACGAAATATTTACGCTGGAACTATGCCTATCGCGTATCATACTACATTCAATGACATTATTAAACTTGGTCAGAATTATGTTATTCTTTCAACTTACTCGAATAACTTGCGTACTGGTTTATGGTTGTCTTTTCTAAATGAACAGGGATTGGTGGTGGACGAAAGGGATATAGCTCCAGATAGTAATGGTTTGGATGGGTTTATAGGGACAAAACTGGTTAAACTTGATGATAATGCTTTTCTTGTTCTTGGGAGTAAGAGGACTTATTCTGCGGTTACTGATGAATTATTTACAGATAGTTCGTCAATTATTTATAAATACCAATATGGAAGCACTGATACAGTTGTCTGGTCAACCGAATACAGGCATCCTTTGCATTTTGCAAATTCTTTAACTTGCGGGCTGGAATTACCTGATTCATATATTGTATGCGGTTATGCAGGAGATAATATTTCAACAAAATATATTATTTTGAAGATTAATAAGGATGATGGAGATACTACATTAATGCAGACTTTTGGAGTAGGGAATGAAAGTTGGAGACCATTTTCTATAGGTATTGATAATGAAGGTTTTATATATATAACTGGTATAGCAACAGAAGGAGTTAATTCTAGAGCATATATTCAAAAATTGGATTCATCTTATCAACAGATTTGGCTGCAAAAATATGGTAATATGTATGATAATTTTTTATTTGATATCAATATCACTGGCAATTTGCTTACAGCCGTTGGCTCTGGAAATGATGGCTCGGTTTTTGATCCTTCATTTTACGGTTGGCAAGCAGGAAAAGGTTGGATTATAAGAATAGATACTAATACTGGTATAGTTCTTAAAGAAATATTTAATGAAGTAGCATCTGCTTTTAATTCAATAGTCAGGTTAGATGATGATGGCTTTGTTATTTCTGCAATAAAAAGTGTTGATGCCTCTGAACCGTATTGGTTTAATTCCTTTATAATCAAAGTAAACGAACATTTGTTGTTTGAGGAGTAATAATGAAGAAATTATTAATTCTTATTTTTTTAATAATAATTGTATTTACCTCTTGTGACAAGGAGCCGCTTGTTTTTACTGTAACTTTCAATGCAAATGGTGCAACTGGAACGCCGCCATTACCGATAACTGTTCATGAACGCGAATATAATTGGTCTACAGGTGATTATTGGGATTTAATTGAGTTGCCAGGAAAAGAAGATTTAACATATGATGGTAAATATTTTTATGGCTGGAATACCAAGGGCAATTGTAAAGGAAAACGATATTCTTCAGGTGCTGTTTTTGAAATTACATCTAATGTAACATTATATGCACAATGGGAAGATTATATTTCTTCAGCGCCTACTTTAAAATATTCTTATGAAGATGGTGTTGTATTAACATGGGATGATATTGAAGGTCATGAAAATATAGAAAATTGGGATAATATAAATTCGTTTTATTTATATGAAGGAAAAATATTTACCGCTTATGTAGTATTCCGTTCCTATGATACATTTAGTGCTTTCTGGAATCAGGACAAAGAATTTAAAGCCCATGCTATTACTTCAAAACCATATTACAAAGATCTTAGGTATGATGTTTATTATGGCGGTAAATTAGAATATTTTGTTGCTCTTTGCGTCTTAACAACTATTGGATATGGTCATGATTTTGAAATTATTGTAGGTTCTCATTCCAACATTATATCTACCAGTGAAGAAGAAAATATGACAGTAATTAAAAATTTTAAAATAGAAACATATAATACAATGTATAACTACAGACTTTCATGGGATGAAGTACCAAAAGCTCGTGGTTATCAGCTCTATTATAATTGGGATGGAGAAAACTACATCAAATTATTTTTCATGATTAAAAATACTGAATATTTAGATTATTTATCACCTGGGGGTAGTAGATATTTCAGGATTGCTGCTGTAAATAGATTTTTTGAAGAAGGACCGTTATCTGAGATAATATATTTTAGAAATCCAGGTCCTCCGGAAAAAGTAACAAACGTTAGAGCGATTGCAACATCGTCAACTAGCATTGATATATCATGGGATGAAGCTTATGGAGCAACCGCGTACAAGGTTCTCTATGAAATTGGCTCTTCTAATGTAAAATATATTGCAGATACTATTATTGGTACAAACTACACACACATTGGTTTAACAGAAAATACAGAATATCGTTATTATATAATGTCAATAGATAATTATGATAAAAATAATAGTTATGAAAGCGCTCATTTATCTGATTATTTTACTTGTAAAACACCTTTAGAATCTATTTCTAAAGAACCAACAACCTTTACATTAATTAATAACACATCACTTCTAATAAAAATTATTCAAATAAATAATGAAAATAATTTGTTGTTATCAAATTTATATATAGATACAATATTTCAAATTCAATTAAATTCTGGAATCTATTCTGTGTCTATCTTTGACATACAAGATAAATATATGAGTTTAAATATTAAAATAGAAAGTGATAGTATAAGATATTCAATAACTGACAGTGACTGGTTACCTGGTTCTCTTACTTTAAGAAATAATTATTCATTTGCTGTTTCTAATGCTTATTTGAGAAAAGCATATACTGATAATTGGGGAGGGAATATATTAAATAATCCGATTCTTACTAATTCTTCATTGTCATTAGGTATATATGAACAAGATTATTATGAATTAAAAGCAGAATCAATAGGTTATTATCGTGTAACATCTGGTACTCATGATGAAATCACAATGAGAATAAACGGAGGTGTAATAGATAATTATAAAACGATCTATTATCATATATCACCATTCATTTTTAATAAGGATTCAGTTTTAATAATGCCGGCAACAGGTTGGTTGTTATATTAATTTTTAATATAGAGGTAATAGTGAAAAATGTCTTGATAGTAATTTTATTTCTTTTTAGTTTGATATTTTTTTCTTGTGAAGAATATCATGATGAGGCAACATCTATAGTAACCTTTCATGCAAACGATGCAAGTGGTACACCTCCATCACCAATGAAAGTTTATAATGCATATGCAAACTCAGGTTCAAAATATTTAACCTTTTATACTGTAGATTTGCCAGGTAAAGGCAATCTTTATTATGAAGGTAAAATATTTTATGGATGGAACACAAAAGCAAATGGTACGGGAGAACAGTATTTCCCTACAACTACACCTTATTCGCCAACGCCTGAAATTAAGGAACACACAACAATGTATGCACAATGGAAAGATGAATATCTTCCACCTGTTCAAAATTTAAATATTAAAATAGGAGATGGATTTATTCTTACATGGGATGCAGTTAAAACAGATTTAAAAATTGATGATACTGCTTCAACTTATTTACATGATGGAAAAAAATTTATAACTTATGTTATTTTAAGAAGAGCTACTAATGCTGGTGTGTATTCAACTAATAGTTTTATTCCGTTTGGTTTTTCATCTACACCTACTTTCAGAGATACAAGATTTGATATTTCTGCTGGTGGTACATTTGAATATATAGTAGCACTTGGTATTGTAACTTATGTAAATCCCAATTCAACTGGAGATGCTTATGATATTTTTTTGGGAAGTCATTCTAATGTTTCAACTGTTGGAGTAGGTTTTGTAGGGGCAGGTAATTTCATGCCAGCACCTACAATGTTTAATGTTAATGTCGATTCAGCAACTAGTGTTACTTTGTCATGGAGAAGAGCTACAAATCTAAATTCAAATCCATGTTTAGGATTCTATGTATTTTCTAATGTTGTTCCTGCTGGCACTACTATTGACGGGAGAAATTGGAAGCAGGAGAATGTTTTAATTCCTTATAATTCAGATGCAGATTACTACACTTCATTTAGACATACTTATACAATGTCTGTTAGTCCATTAACTACATATTACTTTTCTATAGCAGCGGTTTACAGAGATGGTAGAGGAGAATTAGCGACTCCTATTCAAATAACAACACCTGAATTACCAATAATAGTAACAGGCTTATCTGCCACAGCATATTCATCTACTTGCATTAATTTATCATGGAACGAAAATGATAAAGCTTCATCTTATAAAATATATTATGAAAAAGGTGATTCATCTGTAAAATATGTTGCGGATACTGTTGTAGGTACTACATTTTCTCATACAGGTTTAGAACCAGACACAGTTTATCGCTATTCAATAAAAGCAATTAGTATTGATAAAGAGAACTCTCTATTTTCTAATACAATTGAATGTAAAACATTATTATCATCTGCATTAAATGATCCACTTTTCCTCATTATCACTAATAATGGTAATATTCCATTAAGAACAATCAGTATTAATAATGAAGAAAATATCCTTTCATCTGAATTATATAATGCTTCAAGTTGTTTTATAGAATTAATTCCAGGTGAATACAATGTAACAGTATATGATACAATCAATAGAGAGAATAAATTTAAAATAATAATTACAAATACTAATATAAGATACATTTTAAATGATAATTCATGGCCTTTAGCCAGATTAACCATTAGAAATAATTATAGTATTGCTATTTCATCTACTTTTCTACGGCTCGCAAATTCAAACGATTGGGGAAACAACCGTTTAAATGGAAGTATTACCACTAATAATTCTCAATATATTGATAATATGAATCAAGGATTATATGAAGCATATGCAACTTCATTACAATATTATCGTGTTACTTCTGGTGCTTCAAATAGCGGAATAACAATATCTGGTGTAATAGACGGTTATAGAGATGTTTGGTATTATTTTCGTTCATTCCCTATTACTACAAATACGGATTTGTTATTTCCAGCTACTGGATGGACAATTTTTAAACCGGAATGATATTAATGATTATTATAAAAATTGTACGACTGATCTATATATACGCAGTGATTTATCTTCAATTATTTTTTCATTACGCGCTTACCCCTTCCTCTCCTCAATCAACCCGTCAATATCTTCAACGATATATTTCGGTCCAGTGGTATGCAAAGCGCCGTAAAATTGAACGATATAATCAAACACTCCATATTGGCTGAAAATTTCCATAACTTGTTTACCGTTTTGTTTATGAGCAGTTTTATAAATCTCAATACAATACACTAAAAATTTGGTTACACTATCCATTTCAACATTCCTCAGGATAATTGATATGACCGATTGCAAGCTCTTCCTCAAAAAGTTCATGCAAAACTAAAGGACTTAAATGCCATAATTTGCTTGCTTCATTTTCCAGCATTTCATATAATGAAGAACAATATAACAATTTTGTCGCTTCGATATTAGTTATTTTTCTGTTATCCATAATTAATTGAATGACAGATGGTATCAAAATAGTCAGTAGAGCAGATAATTTTTCCGGAGTCATAATGCTGTTCCTTGGTCAAATGAATCAATAAAATGTAAAAAGGATAATGCTTTTTCGGTTTTAAAAACATATTGACTGTACAACTCTTTTATTTTTAGAGCCTCAAGTGTTTGTTCAATATTTAATATTCCTTGTTCATATACTATCAGAGTAGCGAATACATCATCATTAGCGACCGGTCCTATGACTAAATCGTATAACTTTCCGGTATATATGCCATGCCTGTTTTGATGAACAAAATCCAGCCATAATTTATCTGGTTTGGAAAAAAGTAAAATGTCTAAAGACGATTCAGCTGTTTTATTATCGTAATTATATGTGCTTACAGAACATGCAATTTGTTTTTTTCTTGTACCGACTTTTTGTGCAAAAATAATAGCCTGATCTTTGTTTTCGGTGGTATAAAAACCGGCGCCAAAGTCTAAATTTTTTCTTGATAGACTAAGAGCAGGATTTTCAACTGTTACATTACTACCGTGATATAAAGTCATTATATAAAGTATATGGCGAAATGATGATTATTTCCAGTTAAAAACAATCCCCGCTCCATCCTGCGCAGAATCCGCTGTCACATTATCGCCTTCATGAATAATGCCGCCAATCACCTGCTTGGCAAGCGGGTTTTCAAGCTCGCTTTGGATCGTGCGTTTAAGAGGCCGCGCTCCGAACATCGGATCGTAGCCGCGCTCCGCGAGAAAAGCTTTCGCCTTATCAGTCAGCGTCAGCGTTATCTTGCGTTCTGCCAATCGCTGTGAAAGACGCGTTAGTTGAATATCGACGATTTTGCCTATCTCGCCTTTGCCGAGTCTGTTGAAAATTACTGTCTCGTCAATGCGGTTTAAAAACTCCGGTCTGAAACTCTGCTTGAGAAGTTCCATCAGCGAAGAGCGCAATACTTCAAGTTTTTTCGCTTCAAGGATCAAGTCCGAGCCGAGGTTGCTTGTCATGATGATGATTACATTTTTAAAATCGACGACTCTGCCTTGTCCGTCTGTCAGGCGCCCGTCATCCAATATCTGTAAAAAAACATTGAATACTTCCTGATGAGCTTTTTCGATCTCGTCAAAAAGGATCACGCTGTAGGGGCGCCGTCTTACAGCTTCGGTAAGCTGGCCTCCCTGTTCGTAACCGACATATCCCGGCGGCGCGCCAATCAACCTGCTGACAGAGTGCTTTTCTCCGTACTCGCTCATGTCGATTCGCGTAAGTGCCTTTTCGTCATTAAAGAGAAATTCCGCAAGTGTTTTGGCAAGCTCAGTCTTGCCGACGCCTGTCGGTCCTAAAAAGAGAAATGAACCTAAAGGGCGCGCCGCGTCAGAGAGCCCCGCCTTGTTGCGCCTGATTGCGTCGGCAACTGCGGCGAGAGCTGTATCCTGACCGACAACGCGCTTTTCCAGTACCTTCTCAAGATCGAGATATTTTTGCAGCTCGCCTGATAGCATTTTTGAAACGGGAATACCTGTCCACGCCGATACTACGCCGGCAATGTCCTCTTCGCTTACTTCTTCGCGCAGCAGGGTGGCGTTTTTTTCACCTGCGGTGGATCTCTTTTGTTCCATCTGATCTGTCAGCAGTGTGAGCTGTTTCTGCGCAGCGGGGATTTTCCCGTGTTTCACTTCGGCGGCTTTTGTAAGATCGCCTTCGCGCTCGTAATGAGTTTCATTGATTTTTAATTCTTCGATTCGCTGTTTTATTTCGCGGATTTTTTGAATATCGGCCTTTTCGTTTTCCCAGCGGGTTTTCATCGCATCACGCTCGGCGGTCAGGTCGGCAATTTCCTTTTCAAGTTTTGTAAGGCGTTCTTTCGAAGCCGGATCTTCTTCGCGCGATAGAGCCTGCTTCTCAATTGATAACTGCAAAAGTTTACGTTCAAGTTTGTCCAGTTCCGTTGGCCGGCTGTCCAGTTCCATTTTAAGACGGCTCGCTGCCTCATCAACAAGATCGATTGCCTTGTCCGGTAAAAACCTGCTTGTGATGTAACGGCTGGACAAATTTGCCGCCGCGACAAGCGCCTCGTCTTTAATCCGCACTCCGTGATGAACTTCGTATCGTTCTTTCAAGCCGCGTAAAATCGCAATCGTATCCTCGACCGAAGGCTCGGCGGTGTAGACCTGCTGAAAGCGGCGTTCAAACGCGGCGTCTTTCTCAATATGTTTACGGTATTCGTCAAGC
>Ga0209755_10004918_pt1 | contig 15486 bp, 11 predicted proteins | sample TergutCo191P1_FD_187301 | JGI IMG/M metagenome (GOLD analysis project Ga0209755, IMG submission 187301) | Cornitermes sp. P1 segment gut microbial communities from Petit-Saut dam, French Guiana - Co191P1 (SPAdes) (version 2) | ecosystem: Host-associated > Arthropoda: Insects > Digestive system... | reverse complement strand
CTGACATTGTGAATGTTCCGTTTTGGTTCACATACACGCCGCCGCCATTGCCGGAGTTTATATTATTGCGCAATACCGCGCCTGAGTTCATAATGAACGTGCCGCCTGTATTTACCCGCACGAGCGCGCCCGCGACAGTTGCAGGAGGCTTGCTCAACAAATTGCCGTCTTCATCATACTCATCTATATTATCTTCGTCATTAACAGGACTGATGTTACCTCCGCCGTCTATTATGATGTCCCGGAAAATCAGCGTTGCGCCGCTGGGCACTGTAAACAAATCTCCTGTTACACCGCGTGTGAGTGTAACGGGTTTTGCGGGGTTTGCGCTGCGGATAGTAAGAGTCGCGCCTGCTTTGGCAGGAGCTTTGATGTTGTTCACCGGCGCTTCGATTGTCAAATCCTGATTAAGCGCGATATCTACATTCGCGTTAGCCCCTGAGTAAGACGCTACGCGGTCATCAAAATCATCGAACGGAGTTCTCCGGCTGGAGTAAGTTGCGTTTAACACCCTGTCCATTATCTGTGCTGCAAGAGAGCCGCGCCCTTCCCAGTTGTTTACCAAAACAACTACTGCAGTTTTTGTGTCGAGGCATATGCTTACGTATGCATTGTGTCCGTTATCTAATGCGCCGCCGTGCTCCAAATTTCTTCCGTAACGCTGCCCTGAATTTGACGGGCGTGTAAACAGTTCCCGAAACCGCCCGCCTAGCTTTTCGATATTACTCTCATACGGAGTGAGCGCGGTAGTAGAAACAGTTCTGTTGCTTGTACCCCACCCGATACCGGCAGCGGCAGCTTGTTGTAAAATTTCAGAACCCCTTGGAACCTGATCACCTAAAATAAAAGCCGCTAAACGCATCATATCAACTGCAGTACTTGTTATACATCCGCTTGCGCCTCCAAGATTTATACCGCTTGTCGGAACAGATCGATAAGTAGTTGCAGCTCCGTTAAAACGGTGAGGCAGCGTTATACGATCCTGCAAAGCCGGATCAATCCAACCGTGAAGCTTTGTGGAGTTCATTCCCAAAGGTACAAATAAAAATTCCTGCAGGAGATCATTAACTCTCCTTTGAGGATAATCATTGTAATATAAGGAGGCGATAATGTTAGCTACAACTGTAGACCCGCTTGAATACTCATAAGCGGTGCCGGGCTTACTGGTATAAGTAAGATTTTCCAATAACGCTCTGAACTGGGCAAGAGTGTAACTGCCTCCTCCTGTCGCTCCGCCCATGCGGTGCGTAACAAATTGCAGGAGAGTCGGATGTATCTGTGTTCCGTCAGTGTCAATAAAAGGTTTTGTTTTAAAATATTTGTTAACTGGATCATCTAAATTTACATAAGGCTTGCCTGTCGCCGGATTATTGATTCTCGAAAAGTAGGAAAACATAATGGTGGAAATTGGTTTTGAAATAGAGCCAATCGCGAAAATCGAATTCTCCGTTACCGGTCTCCTTCTTGCGACATTCCGCTGTTCCGATTCATGAAAACCCCTGCTAAAAAACGCCGTCCTGCCGTTTTTGTAAACGCCGACCGAAAGCCCTGTTATGTTCCAGTTTGCATTTTGCCCTTCATTGAAGTCCCTGTTTTCAAAGTGATTATCTACCAGCAAATTTATCCTGTCTAGCATCCGCTGCCATTCATCGCTGCCGCTTGAAGCGGCGGTGCCGGGAGCCGAAGCAGACACGGGAGTACCGGAAGCGGGAGCCGAAGCCGGTGCAACAGGACGCACTGTTACAGTAACAGGAAACGACGCGTTCATTCCATTGTAGCCGACGGTAATATTCGTACTGCCTTCTGTGCTCGAATTAAAATCAACAACTCTTAGTTGTGAAACGGGAATTTCCGCGTCAGACATGCCTTCCCATTTTCCCATTACCTTAATTCCCGACAATGCGGCTTGTTCGCCTTCAGTGTAAGCAGTTTTTGACGGCAATCTATCTACGCGGATATCAATTAATTTCATTACTTCAGTTTGAAAAGAGCCGCCCGCAACGCCGTTTACACTGACAATTACCGTTTGAGGACCTATTATATTTTTGTCATACCGAAGCGTCCCCGCGCTTGTCTGTCTGCGGTCTCCGTTTTTAAAGTGAGCAAAGACTTTAACTTCGGAATTACTAATACCCAGAAATTGTCTTGCTTTCTGCGGCCCTTGCAGAGTGTCCCATTCCACTTCCGTAATCGTCATAGATGCGCATGTCGTTAGCGACACGATGGCAATTGCGATTATCAATAAAATACCGGCGAATGCCCTTTTGTTTTTCATGCCTTCCTTTCCTTATGGTATCGCCTGTATCACGGCGGCATGTGCGCTCCATCTCGACGCCTTCTTATATGTGTTCACGCTTTCCGCCGGAACGTAGAATCGCCGAGAGGCGTGATTTTCATTGAAAACGTTGCTGTTATTGAACGTGGGCGGCGTTGCTGCCCGTACCGTCACACTCGTCAAGCTGGTGCAGCGGAAGAACGCCTGGTTGTCGATAGTCTTCACGCCGCTGCCTATCGTCACGCTCGCGAGCGCGGTGCAGGACTGGAACGCGCTTCGTCCGATACTCGTGACGCTGTCCGGTATGGTCACGCTCTTTAAAGCGGTGCAGCCGAAGAACGCGCTGTCGCCGATAGTTTTCACGCCGCTCCCTATGGTGATGCTCGTGAGTTTGGTGCAGTCATAGAACGCTCTTTCGCCGACAGTCTCCACGCCGCTCCCAATGGTCACGCTTGTCAAAGCGGTGCAGCTGGAGAACGCGCTGGCGCCGATAGAGGTTACGCTGTTCGGTATAGTTACGCTCGTCAAACCGGTGCAGCCGTAGAACGCTAACTCGCCGATAGTCTTCACGCCGCTCCCTATGGTGATGCTCGTGAGTTTGGTGCAGCTGCCGAACGCCCTTTCGTTGATACTCGTCACACCGGCGGGTATGGTGAACGCCCCTGACAAGCCTGCTATCGGCGCTTTTATAAGTTGTGTCCTGGCTTTGTTGTACAGGACTCCGCTCTGGCTTGCATAATTCGGGTTCGCCGCGTCCACCGTAATGCTTGTCAAGGCGGTGCAGCCGGAGAACGCATCGTTGCCGACAGTCTCCACGCCGCTCCCAATGGTCACGCTTGTCAAAGCGGTGCAGCCGGAGAACGCATTGTTGCCGATAACGCCGCTGCCTATCGTCACGCTCGGCAAAGCGTTGCAGTGTTCGAACGCAAAGCCGCCGATAGAGGTTACGCTGTTCGGTATGGTCATGCTTGTCAAGGCGGAGCAACCGAGGAACGCAGCGCTGCCGATATGCTTGACAGTGTTTGGCAGGGTGACGCTCGTCAACAGGCTGCAGCTGCTAAACGCACTGTCGGCGATTAACGTCACGCCGGCGGGTATGGCTCTGCTGCCGCTGATCGTCCGCCACCCTTTAGCGGCAACCAGCCATTTGCCCCCAATAATGATGAAGCTGTTGTCCGGCGTATTTCTCCATATACCGGTATCGTAGAACGCGCTGCCGCCGATAGAGGTTACGCTGTCCGATATGACGATATTCGTCAAAGTTCTGCAGCCCTCGAACGCAGCGGCGCCGATACTCGTCACGCCGCTCCCTATGGTGATGCTCGTGAGATCGGTGCACCCGGCGAACGCATTGTCGCCGATAGTCTTCACGCCGCTGCCCATGCTGACGCTCGTGAGGTTGTAGCAGCTGCCAAACGCACTGTTGCCGATTGCCGTCACGCCGCTCGGTATGGTGAACGCCCCTGTTGCAACGGGGACGGGCACTCTTACAAGCTCTGTCATGGCTTTGTTATACAGGATTCCGTTTTGGCTTGCGAAGTTTGGGTTCGCCGCGTTCACCGTAAAGCTCGTCACAGCATAACAGGCGGTGAACGCACGCTCGTGAATAGTCTTTACGCCGCTGCCCAAGGTCACGCTCGTCAGCTTGGTGCAGGCACTGAACGCATCTTGGTCGATAGTCGTGACGCTGTTCGGTATTGTAATGCTCGTGATATCGGTACTCAGGAACGCATGGCCGCCGATTTTCGTTATGTTCGAGGGCTGGAGGAAGGTAACGCCGGTAATGTCCGTCCTGTTAAACGCTCCGCTGCCGGGAGCAATACCGCCAGCCACTTCGGTGACTGGCAGGTATTCGCTGCTCGCGTTCGGGCGGTAAAAGGCGGGGATGGTGACAACGCCGCTTGTTACAGTGCCTTGGTCCACACAGTACGCCTTTCCGCTGTCAATGAGGGTGTACTCGAGCCCCGGCGTTCCGGTGCCGTAGTTGGGGGAAGCCGGACTACCGGAAATTTCGTTGGTTGTGCCAGGAGCCGAAACAGACGCAGGAGTATCGACATCGGGAGCCGAAGCAGATGCGGGAGTACCGGAATTTCCGCTGTTAGTACCAGTACCGGAAGCGGGAGCCGAAGCAGGCGCAACAGCTCGCGCTGTTACAGTAACAGGGAATGACGCGTTCATTCCATTGTAGCTGACGGTAATATCTGTACTGCCTTCTGCGCTCGAGTTAAAGTCAGCGACTCTCAGTTGTGAAACGGGAATTTCCGCGTCAGGCATACCTTCCCATTTTCCCATCACCCTGATTCCCGACAATGCGGCTTGTTCTCCCTCAGTGTAAGCAGTCTTTGTCGGAAGTCTCTCTACGCGGATATCAATTAATTTCATTACTTCAGTCTCAAAAGAGCCGCCCGCAACGCCGTTTACACTGACAATTACCGTTTGAGGACCTATTATATTTTTGTCATACCGAAGCGTCCCCGCGCTTGTCTGTCTGCGGTCTCCGTTTTTGAAGTGAGCAAAGACTTTAACTTCGGAATTACTAATACCCAGAAATTGTCTTGCTTTCTGCGGCCCTTGCAGAGTGTCCCATTCCACTTCCGTAATCGTCATAGACGCGCATGCCGTTAGCGACACGATGGCAATTGCGATTATCCATAAAATACCGGCGAATGTCCTTTTGTTTTTCATATTACCTCACACTTTATTACAAAATTTCGTTTTTATTACGCTTTTCCATAGGTGTATGGAAAATATATATCCGATTATTAATTCATTTTTAACAAAAAATCATTTAATAAATTCCAATTCAATTTTTCTTTATAAAAGGTAAATAACAATACGGCTTTTTGATTAAATAATTTATCTCTTTTTGCCTTTTCTATAAATTGCCTATTACTATTTTCCGTTAGAAAAAACGCTATCATTTCCGATCTATCTTCTTCCTGACCAAGCGTTGAATAATTATTAAGAAAGCCGGGTAAATTCGGATCGTAAGGTATCGCTATACTGTCATCGCCGTCTTGATATGCCAGTTCGCCGCCGCCTCCGCTGCCGTGAAATAATACGCGCCATTGATCCCAATCATACCTATAATCTCTCCAAATGTAATATTCAACAAAATGATTCAGTTCGTGATGAAATACATGCCTAAAATAATCATCACTATAATCATCCTTAATACCCATAAACAATGTGTTTCTATAATTGTCAGGCACAGCCGCTCTGAAAATTCCTTGAAATCTTAAGTTTTTTCCAACAGCGATTGTACGCAGACCAATTCTTTCAAAAAAACCATCCGGATATTTAGTCATCTCCTGAACTAATAAATCTGTATAATGCTTCCGTCTCTTTGTTTCTAACGGTTCATAAGACGCGAGGTTCCATGTATCGGTATATATTTCAAAACTGATTAAATTTCTAAGTTGTTCCTGATTTACTGAATATGTTGTTACAGCGGTTACCGGTTGTTTTAACGGTTGTTCTGACGGTTGTTCCTGATTTACTATAAGCGTTGTGCCGGTGATTACAGGCTGTTCTGGCGGCTGCGCCGCAGTATTATCAACTGTGCGTAAGCAGCTGCCTCCGATAGAAATTAAAACGATTATAGCGATAAGCCCTATCTGCCTGCTGCGTATATTCCCGATGTTTTTTTTCATATATAATCCCTGCATTTATTCAATAACTCTTAAATAAGACAAAAAGCAATGGGGAAGTCACTCCCCCATTGCCCGCTGTTTTGTTACTTACTTAGATTCAACACCGCCGTAGGCGGTTCGATGTCACCTCAGTTTTTAATCCGGTCACTGTCAGTTGTTTGATGCCGAGTTGTTGATTTCCGCGTATGTGACCTTAGCGACACCGTTGTTAAATTCTACAGGTACATTATAGTACTCTGCTATTGTTTTACTGGGATCCTTACGCTCAGTAATCGTGAAACCAAGCATCAGCGTGTTGCTTTCTGTGTAGGAAACAGTCTTAAAGCTATCTGTATCATCATTCCATTCACTCGAAGTAACATTTAATGTAGCTGAGCCGTTTGTAATGATGCCGTCATTAGTTTTGATTAACCGTCCGTCTTCTGCGCTGATTAACATGCCGTTGTACTTCTCAAGCCCGGTAATACTAAGCCCGCCCTGTCCTGTGCTTGCCTTATCGGAAGAACCTTTGGCAAACGCCGGAATGGCTGCTGCCATTATCAGTACGGTAATAGCGATTATTTTGATTGTGTTTTTCATTTTTTACCTCTTTATTAATATAGTGAGCAATGGGGAAGTCACTCCCCCATTGCCCGTTGTTTTTTGCCTTACGGAGCTATCAATTTAATGTTGTCTATTGCTGCTGGCGGCTGAGAGCCGTTCTGGGTGTCATTCTGCCACGTAAATATTATCCGTACTGTATTGCCGTTGTTTGCCGCAGGAATTGTAACTACAGGCTCACCCCAGGTAGTGGCGCCGCCCATATAGTATGATCCCAAAAGCGCCGATCCTACAGGTCCAAGAGAAGAACTTACGTTGTTGCCCGCTCCTGTACCTGCAATAGGCACTGTTGTCGTTGGCGCAACATATACTCTCATATAGTCATATGGGGTCATCGAATATTCACCCTGCGCTCTCCAATTAAATTGCAATTTAGCGCCGCCTTCCGGTATTTCCGCGTCTATGTAGGCATGTACCGTGCTGGCAACAGTGTTAGTATAGGCATTTGCGGTTCCATCGTTAGTAATATAAAGAGAATAAGCACCGTCTTTGGCTGTCGCTGTCCCCCTCACCCAATAGTTGGCATGCAATCCGTTTACCAAGGTTAATGGGTTACCTTCTTCAAAATCTATAGCCGGCCCGCCTACGGTTAGTTTGGTTTCTGTTAGTACGGTGTTGTCGGTAATATTCTGTATCAATTGAATATTGTCTATTGCTACAGGCGGCTGAGAGCCGGTATTGCTGTCATTCTTCCATGTAAAAATAATCCGTACTGTAGTGCCTCTGTTTGCCTCAGGAATTGTATATACTCGCTCGCCCCAGATAGTGTTGCTGCCCATCCAGCATTGTCCCAAAAGTGTTAATCCGTCCGGTGCAGGATTAGTCCCTCCTACACCTGCTACAGGCGTTGTTGACGTTGACGCAACATATACCCGCAAACAGTCATTTGGGCTGCCTGCCAAAGTTTCACCCCTTGCTCTCCAATGAAAACGTAAAAAAGCTCCGTCTGCCGGTATTTGTGCATCTACGTAAGCATGTACTATGCTGGAGACGGTGATAGTATAGGCATTTACGGTTCCATTATTGGTGATATAAAGAGAATAATCGCCGGTGCGGGCAGTGTCTGTCCCCCTCACCCAATAATTAGGCTGCCCTCCGTTTACCAGGGTTATTCTGTCTGATTCAAAACCAATAGCCGGCGATTCAACGGTTATACTCTCGATTAGGGTGACGGGTGGAGTTATTACAATGGAAAGAGCCTTTGTGTTGTCTCCGGCGGTGTTTGTCGCTTTTACGGTAAAATTCGCCGTACCAGCGGTGGTAGGTGTTCCCGATATTACGCCGGTTGCATCCGCAAGGGTCAAGCCTACCGGTAATGTTCCCTCAACGCTCCATGTAATGGGCGCGGTACCTGTTGCCGCAAGGGTTTGACTGTACGGTACTCCTACCGTACCGCTTAGTAAGGAAGCTGTTGTAATGGCTGGGGCTGTGGAGCTTGTGCCACCGTTGCCATTCTCATTGCCATCATCGCAAGACACTGCGACAAAGCTGATAATTGCGATGATGGCAATATAAAGCCACATCTTGTTTTTGTTTTTCTTCATTGAAAAACCTCACTTTACGTTTTCGTATCCTTTGGATATGTGTTCGTCAACATTTTTTATATATAAACCCATACGAGCCTATTATTCTCTTACAAAAAAACGGGGTATTTAATCGACTGTTTTATATTCTCACCTATTTTTATAAAAATGTAACATTTTATATACAAAAATACAATCCATTTAATGTATAAAAGTTACATTTTTAAGCGTTTTTTTCGGCAGTTGTTCGTCGCTTTTTGTTTCTTCAATCCATTGGTCAATGAATAAAATGTAACTGTATACTATATATTTCCTCTTAAACGGAACGATTTATTTGGTCGTCTTGTAAAGATTATTCATTCATGATAAATTTGACCTTCACATCAGGAGAGATGACCGAGCGGCCGAAGGTGTACGATTGGAAGTCGTATGTACCCGGAAGGGTACCGAGGGTTCAAATCCCTCTCTCTCCGAGAAATTAATGAACAGGATGCTGAGGGTTGAAGGCAAATCCCTCTCTCTCCGTAATAAAAAGGAGCATTATATGGAAGAACAAGTAAAAGCCGCTTTAGAAAATGTCCGTCCCTCTTTGCAGGCAGACGGCGGCGATGTTGAGTTTGTCTCTGTGGACGCAGACGGCGTTGTTTCTGTCAGGCTCACAGGCGCGTGCGGACATTGCCCGATGTCACAAATGACTCTCAAGATGGGAATCGAAAATTATCTCAAAAAGGAAATACCCCAGGTCAAAGAAGTTGTCGGTATCTAAACAAAACGAACCGCTTCAAGGAAGCCCGCTTCCAATTTGCCGAAAAGACATGGAAGAGCGAGGCTGGCATGAATGTGATTTTGTTTTTGTTTCAGGCGACGCTTATGTTGATCATCCTTCATTCGCTGCGGCTATAATTAGCCGTGTTTTAGAAAACGCGGGTTACCGCGTTGGAATAATACCCCAGCCAGACTGGAAAAATCCCTCATCTTATACAGTTCTTGGAAAGCCGCGCCTCGGCTTTTTGGTCGGAGCGGGCAACATGGATTCCATGGTTGCGCATTACACCGCCGCAAAACGCAAACGCAGCGATGACGCGTATTCACCCGGCGGAAAAAGCGGAATGCGCCCGGATCGCGCCACTTTGGTTTATGTTGAAGGAATCAGACGCGCTTATAAAGATACTGCGGTTGTAATCGGCGGAATAGAGGCAAGCCTTAGGCGTTTCGCCCATTATGATTATTGGTCGGATACTGTCCGCCGCTCGATACTGCTTGATTCAAAAGCAGACATCCTTGTTTACGGGATGGGTGAAAAACCTTTACTCGAAATCGTGAAGCGTTTGGCGGACGGCGAAAATATTGAAAATATCCGCGATGTGCGTGGAACCTGTGTGCGCGTTCACGGAAAGGAAAATGTCAGCAAATGGAAAGAAGCTGTTTTTTTACCGGGTTATGAAATAATAAAAAACAAGGACGATGTTTCGTTACGCGCATACGCGGATCACTTTATGACGCAAAAACAAAACGCGGATCCGTTAAGCGCAAAACCGTTAGCCGAAGAAAATGACGGCAACCGCTTTGTTATTCAAAATCCGCCTTCGCTGCCCTTATCATCCGAAGAACTGGATAAAATTTATGAACTGCCGTTTACGCGAAAAGCGCATCCAATGTATGACGCGCAAGGCGGCATTAACGCGCTTAAAGAAGTATCCTTCTCGCTTATTTCAAGCAGGGGTTGTTTCGGCGGATGTTCTTTTTGCGCGATCACGAATCATCAGGGACGCGCTGTTACGGGGCGAAGCAGAGAAAGTTTAGTGAGAGAAGCAAAGAGATTAATAAGAAAAGAAGAAGGTAAACACAGAGTACACGGAGGAATACAGAAGAATAAAGGTAATGAAGGATTTAAAGGTTATATACATGATGTGGGAGGGCCGACTGCGAATTTTTACCGTCCTGTTTGTGACATACAAAAAAAAGGCGGGTTTTGCGCTGAACGGGAATGTTTGTATCCCGCACCCTGTCCAAAATTAAAAGCGGATCACAGCGAATATCTTAAAACATTAAAAGCCCTGCGTGAAATACCCGGTATAAAAAAAGTTTTTATACGTTCCGGCATACGCTTTGATTTTATTCAGCATGATAAAAAACACGGAAGCGAATTTTTGGAAACCTTATGCAAATACCACGTAAGCGGTCAATTAAAAGTTGCCCCCGAACATATTTGCGCGAATGTGCTTGACGCTATGGGAAAAATTTTTGGAGAATCAGGCGGCGGCGTTTCCTGTTACGAGCAATTCAGAAATGATTTTACGGCTGTTAATAAAAAACTTGGGTTAAAACAGTATCTATTACCGTACTTTATATCCGCCCACCCCGGCGCAGGTTTTAAAGAAGCGCAGGAGCTTTCGCAATACTTAAAAAAGACAGGCTTTGCGCCGGAACAGACGCAGGAGTTCTATCCCACGCCGGGAACCATGTCTACGGTGATGTACTACACAGGCCTTGATCCGCGCACAATGAAGCCGATTCATGTCGCTAAGGGCGATAAAGAAAGGCGCAAACAGAAAGATTTAATTACAAAAAATAAATAAAATTAAGCGGAATATACAGAAAAATGTTCCTTCCATACTTTCTCGATCCCTGAAAGCGACTCCTCTCGATTTATCTGATTCTTAAGATGTGTCCCCCATTTCAAGTTATCGCAGAAAAACCCAAAAAATCGTTTCGCCCTCGAAATATGAAAATCCGGCGGCTGGTGCACAGATAACAATTCTATAAATCTTATACCTATCTCCTCAAGCACAGGCGGCGCGCGCCCCGCAAAAACATTAGGAGGAACCCGCTTCTGAGCCCCTTTCAGGGTCTCTACAGCGGAGAATTCCAAAAATTGTTTTTGCAGGTCGTGCTCTGCCTCCGCTTGAGGACTTGGTAAACAGGTGTTGGAATTGGTTCCTTCTCCCGTTCGTGAAAGAACCGCAGGTTCTAGTTCTTGCTGGTTCGTGGAAGAGCCGAAAGTTTCATTCGCGGTAAAATCTTCTTTCTCAACATCCTTAGCCTGTGCGAAAATCCAGGGCATTTTTACTGCCGCCCTGCCGACCATCACAGCGTCGCAGTTCCCGGCGGCCCGGCGGACAAGTTCTTGTGCGCTGGAAATATCGCCGTTTCCGACTACCGGGATTTTTAACTCGTTTTTCAACCTGCCGATATATTCCCATCTGGCAAGGCGTTTGAACTTTTCGCTGACCAGCCGGGGGTGAAGAGTGATGAGTTCTACCCCTTCGTTTTCAAGGCGGCGGCAAAATCGTACCAGGTACTCAAAATCATCCTTAAAGCCGATGCGCAGTTTGACGCTTAAACGGCGTTTTACCTGCGGTCTGACCCGGGAAATGAGTTCCCCGGCACGGTCAATGGAGGCCATCCAGGCGGCGCCGGCGCCTGTTTTTCGGATTAATGGAGCGCTGCAGCCCATATTTATATCGATTCCGGCACACTCTAAATTGTCCAAATAGCCTGCGGCTTTGGCTAAGGCCTCAGAATCGGCTCCAACGAGTTGAAAAACGCATTTTTCGGGGTTTGGGAGGGTATCAATATACCATTTTTCGTAAGGTCCTCCTGAAAAAAGGGCGTTTGCGCTGATCATTTCGGTAAAATAGGCGTCACAGCCACCAAATTCCTCTATTAACTCCCTGAGCGCTCTATGGCTTAATTCTGCCATCGGCGCCAGATAAAAAGGGTTGTTTTCAAAAAATTGCTTATGCATACTTGACTATTTTACAATTATAGCATATATTTTTATAAAGAGGAGCGAACAGAATGGTAGCAAAGAGTGATATGCCTAATATCAATGAAAAAGCCGCTGAAGGGATTAAACCGGAGGGAGTGCCGTATCGTGTTCTGGTCGTAGATGACTCGATGTTTATAGCAAAACAGCTAGGTCAGATATTTACATCCGAAGGTTTTGATGTTGCGGATACTGCAGCCGATGGAGCCCAAGGGGTAGAAAAATACAAGGCTTTGCATCCGAACATCGATCTGGTTACGCTGGATATTACCATGCCGGTTATGGATGGCGTTTCCGCATTGGAAAAAATTCTGGAATTTGATAAAGGTGCCAATATAATAATGGTAAGCGCCCTGGGTAAAGAAGATGTTGTTAAAAAATGTCTCCTGATGGGAGCCAAGAGCTACATCGTCAAACCACTGGACAGAAAGAAAGTACTGGAAAGGGTTGTTTCGGTACTCAAGCGGTAAAGCTTTTACTTAGCAGGCAGATCTCAAAATATTAATGAACCCCGTATGTATTTACAATGGAACCGTCCTTACCGGATTTTCCGCAATGGAAAGCTGTGCGGTAATGATCGAAGATGGAATCATTTCAGATGTATTTTCACAGAAGCGTTTTGAACAGCGCAGTTTTAACAGCTCTGTCCAATTAATAAACGCGAACGGCGCGTACATCGCGCCCGGTTTTATCGATACGCACATTCACGGTTTTGGCGGATACGGAACGGAAGACGGAACTGAAGCCGTTCTTAAAATGTCGAGACTTCTCGCCATGCGCGGAGTGACTGCGTTCAACCCTACCCTTTACCCAAGCGAACGCGAACACATGCTTGGCATTGTCAGGCAAATAACGGCAGCAATGGGAAAGGAAGAAGGCGCGCGTATAATGGGGCTTCATCTTGAAGGTCCTTTTATTTCTCCCGAGCGTCTTGGCGTACAAAGACCTGAAACCGTATCGCCTGTCGATATTAATTTTATGGAGCAGCTTTGGGAAGCCTCTTGCGGAAAAATCGTCAATATGACTGTAGCTCCCGAACTTAAACACATGAGGGAACTTGCGCTGTTCTGCAACAAAAAAGGAATCATTCTTCAGGCAGGGCACACAAACGCGGATTACGATAATATGACAGAGGGGATGCAGGTCGGCATCCTGCACTCAACTCACCTTTTTAACGCAATGAGAAGGCTGGATCACCGCAACCCGAACGCAGTGGGGGCGATTTTAATCCACACGGAAATGTCATGCGAAATAATCGCAGACGGTTTTCATGTCCATCCCGATCTTTTTAAACTGCTGATGCGAAATAAACCTATCGATAAGATCGTGCTTATTACAGACGGCTTAAAACCAACCGAGCAGGAAGAAGGCCCGTTTTTCGCTAACGGCGAAGAAGTTTATTTTAAAAACGGAGTGTTTTTCAGAAAGTCCGACAATGTAATAGCCGGTTCAGGCTTAACGATGATCCGCGGAATTAAAAATCTTGCCGCCGAAGGGTTCAGTATAAGCGACGCGGTAAAAACAGCGTCCTTGAACCCTGCTCAAATAATGCGCTACAATAATCAAGGCGCAATAATACCGGGGCGGTATGCCGATATTACAGTATTCGACAATGAATTTAAAATACGCCTTGTAATGATAGGCGGAAAAATAATTAACGGAGGCTGAGAATGCGTTTAGTTATCCACAGGAATTATGAAAAGGCAAGCCAATGGGCTGCCGGATATATTGCAAAAAAAATAAGCATGTACGATAAGGAAAAACCTTTTGTACTTGGGCTGCCCACAGGTTCCAGCCCTATCGGCATTTATAAAGAATTTATAAAAATGCACAAAGAGGGAAAACTTTCCTTTAAAAATGTGCGTACTTTTAACATGGACGAATATGTAGGTTTAACTGCCGACCATCCGCAAAGTTACCATTATTTCATGATGGAAAATCTTTTTAATCATATTGATATCGATCAAAAACATATTCATATTCTCGACGGCATGGCGATTGATCCGGAAAAAGAATGTAAACTTTACGAAGAGGCAATCGCCAAAGAAGGCGGAATAGAACTTTTTCTAGGCGGAATGGGAAGCGACGGGCACATAGCTTTTAACGAACCGGGATCGTCACTTGCTTCGCGCACAAGAATTAAAACTTTAACCGAAGAGACAAAAAACGCGAACGCGCGTTTCTTTTCCGGCGACCCGGAAAAAGTGCCTGACACTGCTTTAACAGTGGGCGTAGGAACGGTAATGGACGCTCGCGAAGTAGTGATAATTGTAAACGGGCGAAACAAAGCGCGCGCTCTTCGCGCTGTTGTAGAAGAGGGCATAAACCACATGTGGACTCTTTCATGCCTTCAAATGCACCAAAAAGCAATCATAGTCTGCGACGAAGACGCCACAGAAGAATTAAAAGTAGGAACAGTAAAATACTTTAAAGATATAGAGAAAAAAAATATTGAAAATTAAATTAATAATTTTCATTTTATTAAACACTCAGCTTTTAACAGCGCAGACAAATCATTTAATTACTTTTTCCGATCCTTCGCAGATTTGGGGCAGCGGTATTGAACGGGTTATTGAAGAAGCGTACAGGCAGTGCATCAGGACAAAATTTATCGATGGAAAGGTAATGAATATACGTCTGCCTTTCGCGATGAACAGCGATCGCGACATGATGTTGAAAACAAAAATAATCATTCCCGGCGACGGAAAGGGAAACCCTGAACTGCTTTGGCCGATAATCGAGGAATTATTAAAAACTGATGATTTTAAAAATTATATAAACTCGCTTTCTTCCGGGCGCGAAAAAGCGGTTATCTTTGATATGCTGGAAAAAACTTGGACAATATCTTCCGATCTTTTTATCGTCGCAAGGCTTCGCGCAGGTTCATATTCAGGCTTGCCGCACCGCCCGTATGTGTTAACGTCAGGAAGAGGCGCGCAGGAGAGCGATGTTTACAATTATATTTACTGCGTCGGCAGCGCAGGGTTAGATTGTTCAGGTTTTGTCTGGCATGTTCTTTCTTATGTTGCGCGTCAGGGCGGTCTCGACCTTGGAAGGACATTAAGCCCCGTTCTTGGAGTTCCGCGCGGAGGCGATCCTTCGCAATATGTAGGCACAGCTTTTTTCAGTTCCAGAAATCCGCAGATAATTCAGGTAACAGATGAAATCCGCAACCTGCGCCCCGCCGACATTATGCTCTTTCGCGATGTTGACGGGGTAATAGTTCACTCCGCTGTTATACAGTCAATTGATTTTAAAAAAGGCGTATTGCGTTATCTGCAATGCAACAATGTATCGCTTGCCTTTGAACGCGGCGTTCACGAGTCTTACATTTACTTTGATCCTGCAAACACGGCGGCATCGTTAAAAGACCCGTCTCTTCACTGGACGCAAAAACGCCAGGCGCCGTTTCCCGGAGAGGATTACGTATTTGAAGACGACGGGGAAAGGTACCGTAACAAGATAAACGGCGGCGGCAGAATTGTAAGGATGCGCGCTTTGATTCCTGTGATTGAAAGATTGAATAGGTGAGCAATTTCCAAAACTCGGTTAGTTTATGAATATTGCGTAAAATACCTATAGCGTCAACCGCCTCCCCGTGTTAAATACTTGCTACATAAGGACTTAGCGTTGCTGGGTCGGTATGTTGAAAGCGCTGGAAAATTG
>Ga0209755_10004917_pt1 | contig 15487 bp, 15 predicted proteins | sample TergutCo191P1_FD_187301 | JGI IMG/M metagenome (GOLD analysis project Ga0209755, IMG submission 187301) | Cornitermes sp. P1 segment gut microbial communities from Petit-Saut dam, French Guiana - Co191P1 (SPAdes) (version 2) | ecosystem: Host-associated > Arthropoda: Insects > Digestive system... | reverse complement strand
GGTTCCTGTTGGCTGAGGCACTGCCCCAAAAGACTGGACATTCTGGGTTCAATTCCTGGTAGGGTCCTTGAAAAATTTTCAAGTGATGTATTCCTCATGTCCATATTCAGTGGCTCTGGGGTCCACTCAGACTCTGGCTGGCAAGTGGAACTGACAGCTCTGCCATCCTAGTTGTGCCAAATGTCAAAGGATGACGTCCTAACATTCCATGATTTCATGACTAGTTATGGGAAAGCTAAATCTGAAGCTAAAAGATATGGTGTTTATCTGTATGTGACTACTGGCATATTGTTTTAATTGATAACAGTTTTCTAAAATGAGTAATGTTAATGAAACTATTTCAGATGTTTTCCTTGTCACCTGTGTGTGTGTGTGTGTGTTTTTTTTTCTGCCAACATTGTAGAGAGTTTTTCTGTTGCCTTTTTCAACTTTGAATGTAATGTTTGACTTCCAATTTAATTTTGTTCTGTATACATCACTTAAAACTTCCCGAGCGTTAAATGTAGTGCTAATGTTGACATTGTTTCAGCCTGTTGAGTTGTTCAAATGAAACTGCAAATATAAAGTGATGAAGCACATTATATAGGCATCAACTTTATGCGTACATCTCCTATAATGCAAATTCACATCACTGTTTCAGAAATACTGTGGAAAATTGCATATCTCTATGCATTTCTGGTCTCTTGTATGGCATTGCTGGAATATCTTCTTATAACCATGGAATTCTGTACATTTGATCTAAATTCCTTTGACTGTATGGCTCTTTTACTACTCATAGTTTCTATTCATCTTCCCTGTTTTGTTTTGTTTTTTAATTTTGAGAAGGTTGGAACAAGCCTTAATTTTTCTTGGAATGTGTTTTGAGTAGTATCAACTTATGTATCTGTTGAGAGAATGGTAGTTTGCAGGTTTTATTGATGTTATAATAATTATTTACTGCACAGTAAGTTTTCCAAAGTTGGCAGCTTAGAAGCATTGATTGTAGCACACTCTTTTTACTTTTGGATCTCTTTAAGCGCATTGTGTTTGTATATATACGAAAGTGAATGGAAGGAGCTGACCAAACTTTAGGAAGAAGTTACTTGAGTGATTTTAGCCAAAACTGCTGTGTCAGTGTCTGTGCCATTAGTAATGGTTATGGAGTTATTTGGAGCTAAATAATGAAAGTACCTGGTAGAAATGTTTATTGTACAACTATTACTCTGTAATAAATGTTGAAACTAGTAATAATTAGTTGTATCATATATTCTACATTTCATAATGGCTTTATGGATATTCAGACTTAACCTCCTGTCCATGTGTGCCATTATGAGTTTTGTTAATGGAGATGGTGATCATTGTATTTGGATCATAAAATAAGGCTGGAAAATATATAAGAAATTATGGTTCCCAGTTTCAGGATGTACTGCTGTTGGAATTTGTAGTGTAGTTAGAGTGTGAAAAGATACTAGTTCAAAAGTTGATATAACAGTACTTCTACATTGTACAACAAACATATCTACAAGTAATTTTATTGATATTCAAATTTGAATATTCATAACTGTGAACCAGTTCACCTATGTTATAACCATTATAATGCATTCTGCAGAGGTCTGGAACACACAGATTCATCTGTCATAGAGGATCCCACTGCTACAACTCCACAGAGACTGACACCAGCCAAATTTTCTACTGCTCATATTAAAGGTAATGGGGGTTACATGATTTTGTACTAAAATGTTTAATGTTTCCTCATAAGTACTTGTGTTTCTACATGCCAAGCAAACATTAAGAACCAATTTTTACGTTTTGTTGACTGTGCATCCTTTTTTTTTTTTACCAACTTGATGCACAAATTCTTTATTTTAATAAATTTATTACATTCCTGGACATGTTTCGAGCACTATAGTGCTCATATTCAGGAGGACAGTTGTATTAACACAGCATCTGGTATCGTCTCTTTGGGTGACTGTTCAGTACACAGGTTACGAGAGGACCTGTGTACTGAACAGTCACCGAAAGAGAGTGACAATACCAGATGCTGTGTTAATACAACTGTCCTCCTGAAGATGAGCACTATAGTGCTCGAAACATGTAGAGGAATGTAATAAATTTATTAAATAAAGAATTTGTGCATCAAGTTGGTAAAAAAAGACTGTCATTAAGAACCAAATTTCTAAGAAGCGGCTAATTTTATGCATGACATCTTCTTAGTGGTTTTCAGTAGTTTGTTTTCCTTGCCATTCTTAGTTGTATTGCCAGGTGCTCTGTCAAGTGTCATGAGTTTAAGGGCTTTTTGTTTTAACATTTGATATTTCGACAAAACAGACCGTGTTGCTGCATATATAAAAATTTTGTTGCCATTGCTTGGTTCATGTCACCAGACATAAAACAGATTACAGTATGTGGGCATAGGAGGAAGTGAGGTTTAGATATATAACTGAAATGATGACATGAAACAGTTTAAGTCCTAGGCATAATACCTGAAGTGCTGGAGGTGGTACTAATTTTCTTTGGAATTTCTGGAAATGAAACATTCATGTTGGTATGACAGTTCAGTCTGTGACAGTGACTGGGTTAACTATTTTGAGTATCTGCACAGATCCTCAGCTACTTGTGCTTGCTGCAGCATATTGTTGTATTATAGGTATCCTCACAGCAAGAGGACAGGTTGTGAAAATACTGCCCCATTATCCACTGGATGGCCAGCCTGCCACTGTGGAAATCCATGATATGCAGGGCATGGTCAGTTCAGATGAGACTGTGAAAGAATTAAGAGGTTTTCCAGGGCCACTTGTCAGGTAATGCTTTGGAGTGCTATTCAAAATTTATTACTTATTAAAAAGTTTAATAATTAACATTCTTTATTTACTTTGTTACTGGGATTTACTTGATGTAAATTTTTAAATTGAAAAGTAATGTGGTAAGATAGATACAGCCACACAAACACAAACAAGCTGTGAGTATAAGGGCAGCAAGTTATATGAAGACAGGATAGAACCAACTCATCATGTGTGTGGTACATAAAATATACCTAAGGCCGTTGATTATTGTAACAGTCTGCACTTGATGTCTCAACCATTGTCACATACATTTAGAAAATGTTTGTTCTGATTTTACCTGAAGGCTGCAATTGGCTGTAAAGTGTAAGCAACAATACGAATCTTTCATTATATATTTCCTGGAAAGTTGCAGATTAATGTAAATAGTCTTTTTGAAGATGTGTGGAATCAGTTGGAAAACTTGTCATTTGGAGACTGCATAGCTATGTGGATTGGCTAGCTGAGTTTGAAGTATTAGTATGGCTGACATTTTCCAATTTGGCCTACTACTGATTTGTGATAATGATTTATTAAAGTAATGACCATCCAAATGTAGCATTCATAAAAGCACATGTTCTTATCATAAGAACATTATTAAAGCTGATGTTGTAACAGTAATGTGAGCTCCTACAGGTTTACATTTGACATTATCCTTCTGGCTGCACTGTATCCCTGGGACCAATTCAGCCTTTAACAGAAATGAGTACCAGGAGTATTTCCTGGGACTAAAGGTGGCCGTTGCATAGGGCTGACAACCTCTGGGCCTGTCCAGGCCTGTACAGGGATTCCTATACCTTTGCAGGCTTACATTATGAAGTATGATGATACAAAAGCAGTACTATTACAAACAGATTATAATTACTCAGCTAATTTAACCTTTTAACAACCATATTGGTGTTAGTGCGTTGTTTATGAAGAATGTGAGTATTATTTGAAGAGAAAAAGGTAAATTATGACATAAATGGCATTGGCATGATGTGGAAAATAAAAAAGAGGTTATACAGCTTGTCTTTAAAATGTAATAAATTTCCTTGTTGTCTAAATATATAAAATTAATTTCTAGGGGTGTTTTTTTATATGCATTTGTGAACACATCATTTAAATGTTAAAATGTGTCATAATTGACAACTCTGTAATGGCTCATAACATTTATATATAGTCTTCTTTGTCACAGTTCATTACACATTTGTGTATTATGTAAGCCTACAAGAGCTCCCATTATAAGAAGTATAGGCTTAGGGATTTTCACTTAACTACTCACGTAGAATGGTTCTGGGCCACCCTCAGCATCTCATTCCCTGGTGATAGTGCAGCTGGTGTGTGAAGGTCAGCACTTGCGTTTGTTTAGTGCTGTGGTCTAGCATGTATGGAATCTTACCTCCACATCATCTGAAGACCATCATGATGTTGGGGTCACTCAGGGTTAAATTTGCATGCGTGTCATCTGAATTGGGAAGATTAGTTTCAGAATTTTAAAATACTGTTTTATTAATGTTTTATACATTATATGATATTGTGCACTTAGCTGTGTTGATGTGTTTGGCCATCTTCATCAGTACTAATGATATCTATTGCAGGGGAGTTACACACAAGAACTCGGTAATAGCATTTTGCATGAGGAAATTGAAGAAGGCAGAAAAAGATCCTGAGCTGTTTGATCGTGAATCAGTTATTCTTTTGTGGAAATTACTTATACTACTTCTAAGACAAAATGGGGTAAGTAGGTACTCATGAGCAGTATATAGGAGTACCTGTGAAATACAGTGTATTTTTTAATCACCTGAGTGCTTCCTCTGAAACCCGGGTTGTCTTGGTGCTATACTCTGCAGATTCCTCTTGTCAGCAATTTCAGGATGTTGTAGTAGTAGGTTGTGGAGTGGTACTGAACAGTGCAAGATCAGTTTTATATGAATATTTTGAAAATGTGCAACTTGTGTTAAGCTAGTTGCGTGTAACATGATAAAGAGGTGAAATGAGAGTGCAGCATGAGTAAAGAGAATTCTGCAAGCTCTTTGTTCATGGTCTAGTATAAATTTGTATTTGATATGTAGTTAATTAGTCATGTAGTAGAGTGCATTTCCTGTTAGTCTGTTAGTGCTGGGTGGCTTTATTTTCATCGTACCAGCAGTTGTATTGTGATGCTACAAAAGTGGTTGTGGTGGAATGTGGGATGTTGTACCTGGCTAGGTAGTGCAGATTGTGCAAAATGTGCATTGTCTGCGCTGTGTATCTTTAAAAGATGCTTATTTATGTGAAGAGTTACATAACACATTGTGATGTATAATAATAACTGCAGTTGTTATTTCAGTAAAAAGGAGGCCATCTATCTATAACAGGCAAATGCTGTTTCATGCCATGATTATTTTTTATTCAGAATATGTAACTTTTATTTTGTGTACCTTTGATGTTTCTAGCAGCTTTTGAAATGTTTGTAACATGTTAAAAAATTAAACACCAAATGGTTTTCAGCTTTACAAATTTGTATTGACTTTTGTATATGACCATCTTACACAGTACAAGTTTTAACATAGTAACAATTTTGTATTTCAGACAGTTGTAGGAGCAGATATTGCTGAGCTGCTGCTGTCACAGTCAGGTAGTTCAGAATCTACTAACATCAGTGCTGCATCAGCTAATGTACGTCATTTTGTACCATCACCTGCTATGTCACAACCTAGCAGCATCCATGATGTGCAAGATGAACTAAACGTGCATCGTGCATCTTACAGGTCAGAAGAAGAGTTGACAGTAGAGTTCAGAGAATATTTGCTGTATGGAAACAAGAAAGAAGCCTTAGGTGGGTATAAATTTTAATTAAAAGAATGTTCACATTACAGATTTTGAAAACCTGCAGTTATGTCATCAGTACTGTGGTGTTAACCAAAACTAATAGACTGGCATTTATATTTTCATTTATTACATGTTACGTAAGAGAGGTTGAGTTATATTTTGTGTGTTCAGTATTACCTGTACTATGGATCTAAGTTTCCTGATTACCACAGTACTTGAATATCCACTGTACCACACGATGCTACAGAGGGAGTTGTTGAATATGATGCACCTGTTTCCATGTGTTTATATTGTGAGCTCCTCTTAGCCCACTTTTAATATCTTACAAGGAAACATTTCCTTTTGCTCCAGGTAACTTGTGAACAGATAGATTTATAATTAAAGTTGGTATGAATTTGTGTCACTAGATGCCACTTCTCCCCTATGCATTTTAATTACTTACCATTGGTGATACCATCACAGCAGATGAAGTTGTGATCGGGAGTGACACTGATATCACCTTAATGTAGCTTTATTGAAGCTTCATATATGTATGAAGAATGTAAAACAACATGACAGCTACATGAAATGACCTTTTCAGTTTGATGGTAATTACTAATGAACCAGTTGAACTATGAATGTTAAACATTCCAGACCTCAGGACCTGATCATGCAGCCTGCAGCCTGAACTTTCTGGCTCATCACTGCCGTATTTGTACATTCTTATCTGAGTTTGGATGAAATATTTTTTGAGAGTTCAGTTTGTGCTGAAGTTCAGCATACTTATATTTGGAGCACTGGTTCATGCTTATAGTGATTAAGAGGTTGTGCATTTATTGGTTGTGTTGTTTATGCACCATAAAATAATTTACTCTTAAGAAGAATAAGGAGATTTTGTTTCTATACCAATTTATTGTTTTGCAGAATGGGCCATGAAGCATGGACTCTGGGGACATGCTTTGTTTCTAGCTTCGAAGATGGATCAGAGAACATATGCCAATGTAATGATGCGATTTGCTAATGGACTTGCTATGAATGATCCATTGCAAACTTTGTATCAGTTGATGTCAGGACGTCAACCAGCTGCCGTTACAGTATGTACTTTCCTTGGTGAAGTGAAGTATTCTTGACATGAAATAGCATACCATTTTTAAGGTGTGCACAGGGCACTTAACATTGGTCCCAGACTCCTTCACTGTCCCTCTAACAAGTACAGTGGCCTGAGCTTATGTCCTCTCCAATCCTTTTCTACCACCCTGTTGTACATGCTGGTTCACATCTGTTATGTACAGCATGTATAAAAACTGCTACATTCATGAACAACATCAAATTAATATTTATGCTCTTGCCAGGGACTGGCTATCTGGACTGAGGTTTTTAATGGCTTTCCTCAGGTGTTTGAGGCTGGGTTAGTGTTTGAAATGAGGCTGTGACCTCTTCCTTTGACATTCTTGCCAGTTCATGCACTATTAACCATATCATTGGATGCTCTGTAGGCACTGATCCAGATGGCATTACTTAATATGTGATAAATAAATTGCAGTGCTTCAGTTCACCTTCTCCATTTAGACCAAAGAATGGAATTATGTAGGTTAGGAACTGCTGGAATACAAATGTAGAGATGTAGTGTTTGATGGTGTAGTACAGTGCAAGCAGTAAAGTGATTTAATCATGTTAGTCCAGTGCTGTGTGCGTGCCTTTGTGCTGTTACAAAAAAGATATAAGGACTGTGTTTGCATGCTTGTCATCAAAATCTTGTCAGCAGAAGTTTTAATTACTGTATTTACTCAAATGAAAAACTTGGTTTTTTCTTTAAATGTGGTGCTGAAGTATGTGATAACTTAAATTCACATATGAATAGCTGAACTGCACTGCACTAAACTGGATTACTCTCAACAAGACCATGCGGAGCCAGACCTTTGCCTGCATTGCTATATCGTCATGTGCGATATGCGCTATTCTGAGATATTATGCAGCATAAAGCTGTAATTCCTTACCTACATTTTGGGACAAACTACCAGTCCCATCTTCAAGGTTCAAGTAATCCAAAAGAACAGAGCATGACTGAAGTTAACTGAGTCTTCTTTTTTTGGTACTTTGTCCATCATCTACTTTTTTAAAGAAGCAGAATGTTTTGGAAGTCGGCTCTTGTTTGCGTTTATAGGCAAAGAAGCACCAAACCTAGTGGACACTTCAGATTGAGCTATTGTCAGTCACTGGGCACTTCAGAAACTGTAACCTCTTAAGATATGCATCTGAGAACAGATTCCATTCAAGGATAGTAACAGGATAATGGCTAGTTAAAAATAAAATTTAACTACAGGGCTCAAAAATAAAACCTGAACCTGATTCACAAATTAAAAACCATAAAAAGCACTATGAACTCAGACTGACCAGACCCCAGACATAACACAAAAATCCAGAACACATGTATTTAAATTCTTAACACCACCTGGGAGAAAATTGTGAATCTTTATGGGTTCAAGTAATTTTATAAACCAAGAAATATAAATGTATTATTTAGTCAATGTGGATCATAATGACATGGCAGTGCATCTCGCCAGGAGTGACTGTGAAGTGCTGTACGTCCAGTGTAGTGAACGAGACTGATGATGACATGTTGTGGAATGTCAGTGAAGAGGATGGAATGTTGGGTGGGGGAATGAAGGCACTGACTGTGAAGGTGGAGACAGTGACACTGATTGGTAAACGTATGAAGAATCTGGCAGGTTTTGTGTATTGAGTGTACAAAAATAATAGTAAAATATTCTTTTAGCAGACTTTTATTTTTGGAGGATCATCATAGATTTGGATAAATACATTTTTCCTTGGTAGACATGTTTTTTTGGGGGTGGTCTTAGTTTTGAGTTGTCTTGCATCCAGGTAAATACGGAACATGTGTGTTGTGAAGCAAGAGTTTTGTTTGTTCATTGAGTCAGGTTCATAGCTTTGATAATAAAGCTGCCATTTCAGTCTCACTTCTTGATCCTTTTCACATAGCTGTGTGCTTTTTGCCATTTAAGTATGTTTCCAAGACCATTTTTATGTTGTTAACCCCCAGGATTGTAAGGTGGGCTGGACATACGTGATGTGTGAGAGATGCTAGAAATGTTTACAGAGTTTTAATTGGAAAACTTGAAGGGAAGAGAGGCCTAGGCACAGATGACAGATAATATTGAAATGGAAGCGTCTTGTTTGGTGGGTAGTGGGGTCTGTTTCCCTGGGCTAGAGCAACTAAGGTGTGATGCTGACCGCTTACCTCTGTGTAGTGCTGAGGTTACAATTGAGTGAAGCTGTATCTCCGTTCTACCATGTTCCTGCATGGTATATATGAGGATAACTTCATCTCTGCTGTACCCTTATCCTAAAGAAGTACGTTGGGGTGAGTAATGGATGCAACTGGCTGATGATGAGGCGTAGGTATTGGGGAATGTGGTAATTAAACTTAAGGCTCTTTAAAATGCAGAAATATTCCTTTTACTGCCCAAATGTTAGCTTCTCAGAAACTCAATGTTGCATGGAGTTAGGTCAATTATGTAATTTGCTTCTTAAGGACATATACCACTTGCACAGTACACTGTTGGTTATGGGGCTTATGACTAGACAGAGGGTTATTCTCTTATGAAATTTTGAATGTGTAATTTCACAGCTAGTCAGACTTTGGCTTGGCTGTCATGCAGTTGGTGTTCTAGTTATGTCTTTGTGTATGAGGCATTTACTAAAGGAAACAGTCACATTGTGTGTGCTTGTTCTTAATTATTGCGTGGCCTTTTCAGTGCTGTGCAGATGAAAAGTGGGGGGACTGGAAGCCACATCTTGCTATGATACTGTCCAACCCATCTCAAAGGCCAGATCTAGACCATAAAGCAGTTATTACTCTTGGAGATACTCTGGGTAAGTGAAAATGAATTGAATTTTAGTAGGGACTTTAAAGTGTAAAGTGAGGTTTAAATACACATTGTATGTAAAGAGTAGGGTATAATTTGTGGATCTTGCCATATAAAGTTAACAGCATCAGTTTTATAAGGAATGTAGTAGAGCAGTGTGCAGATTTTCCAAAAATCAAGAACCACTTTAGAATTCTAGTTCCATTGGGGACTCACAATTAGTAGGTACTGCTGTATTAAATTTAGTCATTCAGGCAAACTCACACTTGCACCCCTGTAGTGGTGGCTGATGTAGAAAAATTGTTCACTTTGAGCAAATTGTGTGTAATGAAATGTTTGTGTATGACATTACCATTACCATATTACCATTGCTGTATTGTCAATGTTGCAGGTGCGCGAGGATGTCTACATGCATCTCATTTTTGCTATTTAATGGCTCAATTGGAATTTGGAGTATTCAGCCATAAGTCATCAAAGTTTGTGTTGCTTGGTTCTTCACATTTCAAGCCTTTTGTAGAATTTGCAACAAATGAAGCTATCCAGATGACAGAGATTTACATATATGCATGCCAGTTGGCAGAACATGAATTTAATGTTCCACAGTTCCAGGTACATCTTCCTTGATTGTCTACAAAATTAAGCAGTTACAAAGTAATCTTGATATATTTGGTGTGAAATTTACAACACTTTTTTTTTAATTGAGTGTGTAATTATTTTCACTTCACTTCTGCTTCACAGGCCTTCAAGTATTTATATTCAAAACGACTAGCCGAGTTTGGAATGCTGGCCGAGGCAATCCATTATGTGGAAGTTATAGCTGGAGCTATCCTTCAACAACCTACAAGTTATAGTGTTGGTTTTACAAAGGAGGTATATGAGCTAGGGGATCAGCTCAAGTATTATGATCCAGTATACAGCAACGGAGATGGAGAGGCAGTGGAATTGGCAGACCCATCATGGTTGCGAGGTCTGCACAGTGTGATTCACAATTATAATGTGAGTGCACTACTTGTGAAGCATTGTTTCTAATGTTTTGACAGGAGTCTCCCCCCCCCCCCCCTTTTTTTTTTTTTTAAATAATACAACACATCTTAAGGAGTTAGTGAAGCTGAGTAATTCTCCAATTAAGTTGAGCTGAAGCTACCTGATACAGATGGGAAAACTGAAGTACTTGGAGGAAACCTGTCCCAATGTCACTTTGTCTCAAATCCCGCATGATAGGTGCTGCATGTTTAAGTACAGATCACATAGTATATACCAAGAAAACCCAATGTAAATAGCGTGGATTCCTTTTGCGTACTAACCCAAAACCTTAAAACATAAACCTCAAATCTATCCAACAAGGATGTATGTAATTCAAAATAAGAAACGCGTACAGAAATAAAACATGTAACTTATCTTAACACTAAGAAAAATTGTCTATTGCAAGCACAACAAATTCTAAATTGTTTAAAAACATTTACGATTGCCCACAGAATGCATTTGGCAATGATGTACTCCAGTTACAATGTGGTTTTAATAACCTTTTAGCAGCTTTTACGTAAACAATAAACCAAAAATAAGAAAACCACAATTGCAATATAAGAATACTTATATTTTAATTACTACATAAAATTTAATGTCTTGTACAGTTTATAAGAGCTAAAAAATTTAATATATATGCATTTTATTTTGAGTTTTATATGTCATGTATTCAATGCCTGAAGATGGTCAGTATGACCAACTCATGTAGCATATGTTGACAAGACCAATAAAATTTGATCTGGTTGATGGTTATATGTATATCGATTTTCTTTAGGGGTTTTCAGTGATTTGTATAAATTTTGTGGCTTAGCTTATGTTCATTTCTTTTGAATTTTGGAGTTTTGAAGAGTTTTTCATTCTGAGATTTGTATGTTGGACAGATTGGTATAATTCAGCAGGACATTCCCAGCTATAGTTCAACATCAAATCTGAGCTGCTCAGAAAATGAACCTGTACAGCATGGCACATTTACCACTGATACTATGCAGGTATGAAGTACATTCATTAAGATGTTAAGGATAATGTTTTTCTTGTGTGAGTGTAACACTCATTGCTGGTTGCAGGAACCTTTGGCATTAGGTACCAGCTGGCATCAGCAACAAGAGCTTCTGTATTCTTCAGATCACCATCCACAACAGTGGCCGGTTCAACAGGGAGTGGACAGTGCCAGTGGTACTGGTGAGCATTATTTAGTGGGAAGTTAGCCAAACAGCAGGGTTTACCCAATCTTTTCATTCTGTTACCCTGTAAAATAATGCGTACATTCATGTGGTGACTTATGGGTAAAGCTACTGGTGCCATTAAGATTAGGTAGAATATTATTAGGTAATCTTTTAATGTATTATCCAATGTACTGGGGCCCAGAGGAATATATTACGTGCTGTAACAAGACCAAGAGTAGAGAGAGTGGAGAGTGGAGAATAGGATCATGGAAACTGAAAGGTTGCAGAGGGAGAGCTATAAAAGAAACACGTCTTATGCAGTGAATCTGAAGATGCTGAACACATCAATTTGGAATCTGGTGAAACTGCAGGTTGGTGGTCTGAATTGTATGATGAGGTGTGATGGTGAGAATTAAATGGATGAATAAAATAAATTTTTCAAAGTAATATTGGTGGAATGTAGAAATAAAAAGAAGAACTGTGTCTGGCAAAAAGCAGGAAATATGTTAGTAAATTGTACTGTACACATGATTCAATTAAGTCAAGCGAGGTTAATAAACATTAAATGAAATAGGCATGTGAAAAGCTTTTTACAAATTTGGTTGTATTGCAAATGGTTTTTCATCAAGGAAAATCTTCCAAGTTTAAAACTTTTAGTAATTTACATCAGTTGAAGAACAAATGACTGAGGTGACATAGGAGAAACTGGTAGAGGACAAAATACATATGTTTTCAGTTTTGTATTCAGAGCATGGCATATATATTCAAGAAATCACGTGCTGCTGAAAATGTGTTGCAGTTAAACCCTGTTTAGCATGTAGTTCAAAATACTGTGTAATTCAAAGCATGTGGCATTCTGTGGCTCTAAACATAGGACTTTTAATGTGGGTAATATGTAATTTGAAGATATAGTACAGCCTGTTGATTGTGAAAAGTTGACGTATATTCTTTCCTTCCTGAACATTTTGCACATAAACATTCTATAAATTATAAACATTATATAGAATTCTTCAATCCTGTTATTGTTTTGGTTTTTGTTGAGGGTGGTGGACTTGTACAAGGTGCTTATTTTAACATATTGTTCAAATGTAAGACCATCATGCATGATCAGAGCATCACATTGCAATGAATTATGACATTCTGAGCAAGTGGCAACTTCCCACTTGGTTCCGCCTCGCTGGAGTTCTAAATTACTGTATACCTACCCCAGTGTCCCATTATGTCTGGCATGTTATTTTATTGGATGTGTATTGCTAAGGTTAATATTGGATTTGTAAGGGTTCATCGATAAAATTAAGACACTGTACTTCATTGTATATGAGAAATGTTGAATGTAATGCTTTTGCCTCTGGTGGATTATTGTTTTTAGTACATCAGCAGCAAGCAGAACTTCCAGGAGATGTAGGGAGCAGCTATCAGAGTCCTGATCAGTATTGCACAAACTCTGCATGGGGGACAGGTGCAGTGAGTACAGTGCCAGACCAAGTAGGAAGTGGACATCATCTGATTCCTGCAGGAGATGACTATGGCAACAGTGAGAAACTTGGGGCAAGTGATTCTGCTGGTCAGCAGCCATTCAATTACTGGAATGTGTCAGCCAGCCATGCAGAGGTGAGACAATTTGTCACACTTTGTGCCCCTGTTCTCAGTTTATTATTTCAGCATGAAAGGTTATGGCAAATGGATTTCTTATTAACAAGTAATGAAGTATTGATTTAATAAGAATATTTGTTTATAAACAGCATTTTTCAAGATATGAAGTGATATAACTGCTGGAGTTTATCAAGCATAAAAAATATGGGAGACTGATAGTGACTGTTTTATTATTGCATCCACTGTGCAGGCCAGTCTGCTTTATTGTGTGGCAACAGTAACTCTGAATGTATCCCTTACTTGGGTTGTGATGCTACACTTGTTGCCGTTACTTGCTGACATAAATTCCACAAGCTCTGGAATCCAAACCTATATATTAAATATCCATTATTTTTTATTTACATGATCCTCTGTATTATCCATCTCCTCACATTTCCGTGTTGTAGATGCATTAGTATTTTGTGAAGTGCTGTGGGTTTGAATTCAAGACCTTTATGCATTGAATTGATCTTTTATTCATCAGCCGAATAAGGTGGGAATATAATTTCCCTCTTCCCACCGTATTTATAAGCTGCATAAAACATTTTATTCAGTGTTCTTATGTTTATGTTAAGTCCATACATAGATGAAATTACTGGGGAACTTCAGTGAGGATTTTGACATAATATATCAGCTACAGTTCAAATATTCTGTGTGGCAGTATGGTGTGACAGTTGCTAAGCTAATCAAGAAGTTTCATGCTGTGTTTACAAGGGCTCATGTTTCCTTAAGATTGATCCCACTGTTGTCCTGCCATCTTCACCTTACAGCTTCTGATTGTTTCCTTCCCTTCAGGTGTTCTGATCTAAATTTTGTATGCATTTACATTCTCCCATGTGGGATACAGTCTTTTTCCCTCTTGTTTCTGATTTAATCACTGGCTGTTCAAAAAAGGCAGAGAGTTTGAAGCTGCTTATTGTGTTATTTTCTCCATTCTTCTGTTCCTTATTCTGTTTTAGGTCTGAATGTTTCTTCAGTACTCATACTGTTTAAAATTTTGGTTTTTCCCTTAGAATAGAAACTCTTGCTAACATTTAAACACCCAGGGAAATTGAAGTGGACAAACACAGAATTACAGAAGATTTTAAACACTAATTTTAATGTGATGATGATGTTTCTGTTCCTATATAATGTACATGTAATGTGTGATGCTTAATTGATGCTGGTGAACTTTCTTTGCCTCAGGAATTGATATGTCTTGCATTCCATAAAGTACCATGAAATGGCCATGCTTAAGTTGATTATTGCACCTCTCAGAAGATGCTTTTATGTAACAATGATGAAGGAAGTTCAGGATAGTATGTGAGGAACTTACAATTTATACAGGTGCCATTTTAATGGAGTAGTAAAAATCTTGATGACTACAGTGGACAGGCCATATAGCTGGTAGGGGTAGATATATTATATTGGTGGGGAAAATGTTTATTTTGAAGACTGAGAAGGAAATAGGAAGATGTCTTCATTGGAAGGTGGGTTATGAAGATGGACTGTGGATGGATGGGTGTAGCTTGTGTGGGTTTTGATATTGGCTAGGGTAACCTTGTGGGTAAAGTGTGTGTAGGAAGAAATGTGCAACAAATCTTAACAAAATGTAATATATTGTTTAGTATGAGTTGTAATAGCTCACTCAGTAGTAAATAGTTTCAGGCCAGATGATAAAGGTTCGATTTCCTGAAAGGAAAGGGTTTTTCCTTTGCCACCACATTCCTACCAACTCTGGGTCTTAGCTAGCCTCTTGTCCATTTGATGCAAGGAGCACTCAGCCTAGAGTAAAATGACTGAAGTAACTGTAAATGACCATTTCCATTTAGTGCATAAATTAAAACACTTGGAGCTGTATTTACACTCCCCTTTACATCATTATTTGGTGCTTAATTTATTGTGAGAACAAATTAACTTTTTCTTCATCTACAAAGGAGTTTAAAAAAATATGGTACTCAACAGTCTATTGCAGAGATTCATGTTCTGACTTTGATATACACATGGCATGTGGGTAGGAGATGTAGTCTCTATTGGCATTTAAGCATTTATTCCATTGTTGCTGTAAGGCTTATACCCCACCATGGAACAAGTTAGTGACAAGTGTCTTTAGCGAGGAGGTTACAGCTTGCTACATGATTACATTTGTTGCAAATTGCTTGCCAGCTGTGTGCTTTTTAAGGATGCAGAGAGGTGGAGATGAATGGTCATGATGTTGGGGGTGTAGGGTCGG
>Ga0209755_10004916_pt1 | contig 15487 bp, 11 predicted proteins | sample TergutCo191P1_FD_187301 | JGI IMG/M metagenome (GOLD analysis project Ga0209755, IMG submission 187301) | Cornitermes sp. P1 segment gut microbial communities from Petit-Saut dam, French Guiana - Co191P1 (SPAdes) (version 2) | ecosystem: Host-associated > Arthropoda: Insects > Digestive system... | reverse complement strand
AAGGAATCAAGGTCGCAATCCAGAGGAGTACGAAAAGATACATGAGGACAATCAGCTGGAGCTGTTTACATAAAAAGTGGCTTTGATGCTTAAACATACCCAGGAGCTTGCTCCTGGGTATTTGATTTTGACCTTTTCTGATATGGAAAATTACATACGAACGTGTTATGTTGCGGTTAGCTCTCAATGCCTGGCTCCAAAATATGTTCATATAAATGCATGTTAACATCAAATCACAGCATTGTGGCAGTGCCCAGTAGTAGTGTATGCGACAAATATGAACACAGGGTGGGATTTTTCCTGTATTTCAAAGTAAGTGTTGTTGCCCCGCTTTATATGGTCTGATACGTAAAATAATGCTCTCAAACACTGCCCGCATAGCCACAAATACGCTCATGCTCTTCTTCCGACAAATAGTGATTATACTGGTAAGCCTGTATACCGTGCGTGTTGTATTGGAAACATTGGGTGTCGAAGACTACGGCATTTTCAACGTGGTAGGTGGTGTTGTTGTTCTGTTTACGTTCTTGAATTCAGCCATGACAAGTGCGACCCAACGTTTTCTGAGTTTTGCCTTGGGACAGAACGATACTGAGCAGGCAAGGAACGTGTATAGCGCCAGTCTTGTCATCCATGCGTTTGTTGCCGCTTTGGTTGTCGTCCTTGCGCAGACCGTGGGGTTATGGTTTTTTCATACTTGGCTTAATATACCGCCAGAAAGACAGACTGCTGCTTTTGTCGTGTACCAGTTTTCCATTGCGACAATGGTGATAGGCATTTTGCGGGTTCCGTATAGGGCCACTATTATTGCCCATGAAAAAATGTCTTTCTTTGCAAAGATCAGTATTGCTGAAGCGATGTTGATGCTGGGGGTTGTTTCTTTATTGCCCTTGAGTGTGTTTGACAGGTTGATGACATATGCTTTTCTTGTTTGTTCAACAGGGATCGTTATTTTACTGATACATAAGGTGTATTGCAATAGAACATTTGCAATAGCGAATTTTCGATATTGTAAGGATAAAGACTTGTTTCGGCGGTTTCTAGAATTTTCTGGCTGGAGCGCTCTAGGAGGAGTGGCGAATGTAAGCAAAAATCATGGGACGAATATACTAATAAACATTTTTCATGGCGTTGTGGTGAATGCCGCTATGGGAATTGCAACTCAGGTAAACATTGCGATATCTATGTTTGTAGGTAATTTTCAGACAGCATTCAATCCACAGATAATTAAATCATATTCTGCTAAGGACTATGATTATTTCATGCGACTAATATTTCGTACTTCTAAGGTATCATTTTATCTTCTGTTCTTTTTTGTGTTGCCACTGTATATAAATGCAGGTTTTGTGCTACAAATCTGGCTGAACACTGTACCTGAATATACAGTTATGTTTACGCAACTGATACTGCTTTCCTCGTTGATAACTGCAATCGCTGGTCCATTACTAATGTCAATACAGGCAACTGGGGATATAAAAAAATATCAGCTTATCATAAGCGGTTTCATATTTGCCAATTTGCCTTTATCACTTTTGTTTTTATGGATAGGTTTTAGCCCTGTATGGGTGTTAGTTATAAGAACCAGTCTGGATGCTTTTATTCTTGTTTGGCGTATATTTTTCCTGTCTAGAAGAATCAACCTTCCAATTCTAGGTTTTTTTCGTGAGGTGATTATACCAATATTAATTGTTGCTGGGTTATCCGCTTCTGTATCTGTTTTTGTGCGTAACTTATTTGCTGGTGATTGGAGCAGGTTATTAGCATCTTGCATTATTTCAATCATAAGCATCGGCTGTTTGGTGTATATGATTGGGTTAAGTAGGCAAGAAAGGGCTTTGTTAAACAACTGGATAAAGGCAAAGACTAGGAAAAATAATGCTTGACCCAAGCAAATCTTGCTGTACTGGCTGTGGTGCCTGTTACTCTATATGTCCTAAACAATGTATTTTGATGGAACAGGACAACGAAGGCTTTTTGTATCCAGTTATCGACGAGGCAAATTGTACAAAATGTGAAAAATGCGGTATAATATGCCCTGCGATTGTACAGGGGATGGCACGGAGAGTATTGAACGTATATGCCGCCAAAAACCATGATGAGGAAATACGCCACCAAAGTTCATCAGGAGGTATCTTTTCCTTGCTTGCGGGAGCCGTAATACAGGAAGGTGGAGTTGTCTTTGGTGCACGATTCAATGACGCTTGGGAAGTGATACATGATTATACGGAAACAATAGAAGGACTGGCGACATTTCGGGGATCAAAATATGTTCAGAGTGTTACAAGGGATACATACAAACAAACAAGAGAGTTTTTAGAAAATAACAGAAAGGTTCTTTATAGTGGAACGCCATGTCAAATAGCTGGGCTAAAAGCTTTTTTGCAGAAAAATTATGATAATTTTTTGACTATTGATTTTGTATGCCATGGGGTTCCAAGCCCACTTGTTTGGAAAAAATACTTGAGTGAAGTTATTGAATCTATGAATATGCAACATATTTCAAATATTAATTTTCGTGACAAATCACATGGCTGGAAAGATTTTCATTTTGTAGTCACTAGTGATGAAAGCAAGGCTGAATGCAAATTTATAGAAACTTTGAGTAGAAATAGTTTTATGAAAGGTTTTTTAAGAAATTTATACTTGCGTCCGTCTTGTCATGATTGTCCAGTCAAGTTGCTTAAAAGTGGCAGTGATATTACTATCGCTGATTACTGGGGAATACAGAATGTTTTGCCAGAATTTGATGATGATAAGGGTGTAAGTCTTGTAATGATAAATACGTCAAAGGGCAAAAATATTTATAGTTTTCTTGATAAAGATGATCATGAGACAAATTATGCTGAGGCACTTATAGGAAATTCACATATTGAAGAATCAAGCTTGCCACATAAAAAACGTGTTATGTTTTTTGATAAATTGCATACTGAACCAGTGATTTTGTTAATTGATAGATTTACTGTTGATTCAGTATGGGTGTGGCTAAGAAGGCTTATGATTTTATTGTTGCATCGTCTTGGGCTTCTCGTTTTTATAGAATTATTTTTTAAAAAAATCAAGGGGTATAAAAAAACATGAAAATAGGTATCATGACTCTTTGGTGGTCGGAAGATAATTATGGGCAATTGTTACAATGCTACGCATTGCAGAAGTACTTGCGGGATATGGGGCATGATGCATATTTGATACGATATGATCGAAGACGTGATTTTAAGTTATCAATTGGGAGAAAAATACTAAAAGCATCTAACCCAGTTAAATTATATAAATTTTTAAAACGAAAAGTTATTGATAGAAAGGAAAGACGTGATAACCCGCGTAATTTTGAAGAGTTTCGGAATAAACATATTAAACAGTCCGAAAAAAAATACCATTCTTATAGGGAACTAGTCAAAAATCCGCCTGTAGCGGATATGTATGTTGTTGGTTCTGATCAGGTATGGAATACATGTGGTGTTCCAATTAACATGGCAATAAATGTAATTAATGCATATTTATTGAATTTTGGAGATGCATCGACAAGAAGGATTTCTTATGCGGCAAGCTTCGGAAAAAGAAAAGAGGAATTGGATAGTAAGTTTATAAGTGGCTTTGAACCTCTGCTAAAAAAAATGGATTATGTATCGGTTAGGGAGAATTCAGGATTGGAAATTTGTAAATTATGTGGTATTGATAATGCTAAATTAGTTCCTGATCCGACTATGTTATTGGCTCCTGATATGTATCGCGTTTTATATATGGATAAAGAGGCCATAAAAAAACCTGCTAGACCATACTGTTTTTTGTATTTGCTTGGAAATGAATTTAATTTTTCGGTTCACGCTGTATATAGTTGGGCTCAAAGTAGAGGTGCTGAAGTTATATATGTTGCTGGAAATATGCAACAAGATAGGTATAAGAAAACCTATGCAACTATTTATGAATGGATTTATTTGTTAGAGCATGCAGACTACGTGATAACAAATTCTTATCATTGTGCATTATTTTCACTCCTTTTTGAAAAAAAATTTGGCATCATACCTCTTTATGGAAAAAGTGAGGGGATGAATAGCAGATTTGATACCATGTTCCAATTGTTTGGAATTGAGAATAGATTTGCTGACATTGATCTCTCTGTTTTGGATAATAATATTGACTGGCAATCAGTTTGTAGTACGTTTCAAAATTTAAGAAATGCTTGTAAATTAGATGGGATCTTTAGGTGATCTTGGTTCACATTCTAAAAGTATCAAATGAGACAAGAGATAAAAATGATAAGTAACACTCATACAAAAAATATTCCATCAGTAATTACTATTGTTTTCCTTTCTACATCATTTTTAGTGTCCACTGTTTTTATGTACATCGGACTTGTTATTAACGTTACGTTGTTTTTATTTGTTTTGTTATTAAAAAATAAGATTAATCTAATAAAAATTAATCTTGTAATAGAAGATAAACATGTTCTATGGCTATTTTACATGTTTTTTTTTGTTTCTTTTTCTATAGTCAGTTTTCTAAATCTGTTTGTCTCTGGGGTGTCTTATATAAAATATTACCCTAGTATTTTTGGAAGAATGGCAAATATAACCATCTGCTTTGTTCTCTTTTTGCATATTGTCAATGAGAAAAATAAAGAAAAGATTTCAACAAAGATATTGCTTAATGCTTATGTTGCAGGTTGTTCCATTTTGCTTTTTTTTGGAATTTGGCAAATATTGAATATTATTTTTTATATACCATATCCTGATTTTGAAACAAGAGATCAAATACACACGATGGATGTTACAGGCACTCTTCCTTTCTTTACGAGGCGTGTTACATCCATAGCATTGGAGCCAGCATTTTTGATACCTTTTTTAATTGATGCAATAATAATATTGTTTTATACAACAAAAAAATATTATTGGATAATATTGTTTGCAATCGTATTGTTTTTCACTTTATCTCTGTCTGGCTATGTTAATATTTTTTTGATTATATTGATAATGCTTTTTTTTGCTAAAAAAACAATAAAAACATTTTTTGTCAAAATATTTGTTCTTATTTCTAGTGTTTTTGTTCTTTATTTAACACAAAATGTCTTTATTGTTGTTTTTCAGCGTTTAAATCCTGCAGAATTGCTTTTGTCAGGGCGTTTGCAGAATTCTATTTTATCAATCAGGCATATGTTTTTTGAAGCTTCAGTGTTTAATTTCTTATTTGGGTTTGGACCAAGGGGAATGAGCTATATACGTAATTTTGTTTTCTATACATCAGGCTGGCGACAGGGAGAAATGATAGGTACAACAACCCATATTATATTTGTGGATTTTTTTGTTGAACATGGTATTGTTGGTGTGCTGGCTATCATACTTCTGTTTTGTTATTTATTTGCATTAGCAACCAAGGGGTATAATAAAACAGGAAATAGGTTAGGGCAAGTTTTGTGTTTAAATTTAATTATATCATCGTTGTATACAGCTGATTATGCTTCTCCTAGATTTACAATTATAATGATATTATTGTTATGTCTTTATAAAGACGGTCAAAATAAAAAAATATTGGAAGTATAGAATGGGCAGTAAAAAAATATTATTTGTTGACCCAATGTCGAGAAATAACTTGGGTATTTATGATAAAAACTTACTTAGCAATTTAATGGGTGAAAAATATTTTTTTGCGAGCAAAGGATTTCAATTTAATGAAATATCCAATACGAAAATAATTCATAATTATAACTATTATAAGAAAAGGGGTATGTTGAAAATTTTTAGTTATATGCATTCTCAAATGAAATTATTTTTATGGGTATTGATTCATAAGCCAGAAATCGTTCATATCCAATGGGTGAAAGCACCTGTTCTTGATATGATAGTTTTATTTTTCATGAGATTTTTAAGCAGAAAAATAAAAATTGTGTATACAGTACACAACCTGTTGCCACATGATTCGTTTGGGAAAAAAATTTTTTACATATATTATGTTTTATACCGCTTATTTGATGGCATTATTGTTCATGCTGATAGAACAAAGAAGGAGCTTGTTAATTTGTTTTGCATTGAAGAGATAATTATTAAGGAGATACCTCATGGGGTGCTAAAATATGAAATGAATGAAATAAATCATCGTATGTACCCAAATAAGATAGTTTTTAGTATGACAGGTATATTGAATTATTATAAAGGGGTGGATATACTAATTGATGCTTGGACATCAAATAAGGCATTAATAGAAAATGACAATATTCATTTAATAATTGCTGGAACTGGAAATATTTTAATTGAAAAAATACCAGAAAAGTGTAATATTACAATTATTAATAGATTTTTAACAGATAGAGAATATCAAAACATAATAAATAGTACTGATGTAGGAATATTGCCGTATAGGCAAATATCTCAAAGTGGAGTTTTGCTATCATTGTTGGCGGAACATAAGCCAGTTATTGTTTCCGATTATGGTGGGTTGACACAGCCTTTTAAGATAGGAAGGGTAGGGTGGGTTCTCAATGACTTGTCAGCTCAAACTTTATCTGAACTGATTGTGGATATAATCCGAAAAAGGGAAGAGCTAACGAATATAAAAAATGATAAAAACTTGTGGGGAAAAATAGATAATTATTATTCTTGGGAAAATATAGGAAAGATGACTCTAGATTTTTATGACTCGCTTTTCAGCGGGTACTCTTGTAAAACTTCAGTTTTGCAAGAGTACCCCGCATATAAAATATAATTCGTTGTCGTGAAACTTAATATGGCTTTATAAATTATCTGATTGCTATAGGATGCGTGGGGGTTCGGCATGTCTATTTTTGAATTATTCTTAAAGAAAGTGACTGATAAAATTATTAAGGTGGGTGTTATCGGTCTTGGTTATGTAGGTCTTCCTCTTGCGGTTACTTTTGCACAGAGAGGAGTTGGGGTTTTGGGTTTTGAGAAAAATGAAAACAAAACAAAAGCAATAAATATTGCACAAAATTATATAGGGGATGTGGAAGACGATAATCTTTTCACAGTTGTCAAAGAAACAAAAAAACTTTCTGCTACCACTGATTTCTCCCGAATAAAAGAATGTGATGCGATTATAATTTGTGTACCCACACCGTTAGATAAATTTAAAAAACCAGATATGTCTTATATTGAGCAGTCCTGTATTGATGTTGGCAGAAATATGAAATCTGGGACATTCATAAGCTTGGAAAGTACAACGTACCCAACTACGACCGAAAATTTCATGAAGCCCATTATTGAGAAAGAATCAGGCATGCAGGAAGGAAAAGACTTTTGGTTGTGTTTTAGCCCTGAACGAGTTGATCCGGGTAATAAAGACTATAAAACTCATAATACACCTAAAGTTGTAGGTGCTCTTGGAGAAGAAGCAAGTCAACTTGCGATGGCGTTGTATGGCCTCGCTATTCAAGATTTACATATGGTATCTTCGCCACGCGTTGCGGAGATGGTTAAAATCCTTGAAAATACATATCGACTCATTAACATTTCATTAATTAATGAGCTTGCGCTTTTTTCTGGTAGGATTGGTATTGATATATGGGAAGTAATAGAAGCGGCAAAGACAAAACCATACGGATTTCAGCCTTTTTATCCTGGGCCGGGCGTAGGTGGACATTGTATTCCCTTAGATCCATTTTATCTTGAGTACATTGCAAAGAGCCAAAATTTTAATCTCTCTATGATACATACCGCTGGTGCCATAAATGATTTAATGCCTCACCGTATGATGGTTAAAATTTCCTTTGCATTAAACAGACAAAAAAAAGCAATAAATGGTTCGACCATTTTATTTCTTGGTATTGCGTATAAGCCAGATATTGATGATGCTAGGGAGAGCCCAGCATTATTAGTGATGGAGCAAGTTGCAAAGAAGGGGGCAAGAATTTTATATCATGATCCATATATACCAGAAGTTATTGACGAGCATGGGAATAAATACTTTAGTCTTGAATTAACAAACAAATTACTCATAGAAGTAGATTGTGTGGTCTTTACAACGAATCATAGCTGTTTTGATCCGAAAAGGATCGTTGAAAAAGCAAAGTTAGTTGTGGATATGCGGAATGTAGTGAAGAACGTGTCAATCGAAGACGGAAATGTGTTTAAATTTTAGAGGGGGTGAACATTTCTAAATGGATAAGGTGTATGGTATCTGTTATTTGTCCAGTATATAACGAAGAGAGATACATAAAAAAATGTATAGATTCTCTCTTACTTCAGGATTATCCGCTGGATGATATAGAGATAATATTTGTAGATGGGGGCAGTAAAGATAATACACTTCATATTATAAAGCAATATATGCAGGAATATAAATTTTTTTATGTGATTAATAATCGCAATCGAATTGTTCCTATTGCTATGAATATGGGGATAAAATTTGCGAAAGGAACAATTATTATAAGGTTGGATGCTCACGCGACGTATGCCAAAAATTATATTTCTGTACTTGTAAAAAGACTTTTTGAACTAAATGCAGATAATATTGGTTGCGTATGTAAAACAGATGTTGTGAATAAAAATCCTAAAACGCTGGCAATAAAAGAAATATTGGGGAATAGGCTTGGAGTAGGTAATTCTTTATTTAGGTTAGGCATTAATAAAATAAGTGAGGTAGATACAGTTCCGTTTGGTTGTTGGCGGAAAGATGTTTTTGATAAATATGGATATTTTGATAGTAGGCTGGTCCGTAACCAAGATATTGAAATGAACAAAAGAATAAAGAGAGGGGGCGGTAAAATTTACATTGTGCCAGACACGTATTGTACATATTTTGCAAGGGAAACTTTTATCGAAATTACTAAAAATAATTTTAATAATGGAAAATGGAATATATTAACCGTTTATTTTACTAAGCAACTTGATTCCCTTTCAGTGCGCCATTTTGTTCCATTGATGTTTGTGCTGTCAATCATTTTACCAGTCATTTTTAGTTTTTTGTTTTCTTTATTCAAGCTGTTATTGTTGCCGATTTTTTTGATACTATTGTATTTTCTCTTGATGTTTTCTGCATCTATTGTTTTGAAAATCAAAAAAAAATTAAATGTTTCATATCTATTGGCTGGCTTCGCCGTTCTTCATTTTTCGTATGGAATAGGTTCGTTAGTGGGTATTATAAAAGTATTTATGTTAGTGCTGCGTTCACTTGGGCGGAAAAAGGAAAGAATGTGATACGATTTTTTGATATTATATTCTCAACATTAGCTATACTAATACTTTTTCCTTTTTTGTTCCCCATAATGATAGCTCTGTTGTTGACAGGTGAACATGATATATTTTATAAACAAACAAGGATAGGAAAAAAGGGGAAGCCTTTTCGGGTGTTGAAATTTGCGACAATGCTTCGGGATAGTCCAAATATGCAAGGGGGGCTTATTACTGCACCTAATGATCGTCGTTTATTGCCATTGGGAAAATTTTTACGAAAAACAAAAATAAATGAATTGCCTCAGCTTTTTAATATTTTTGTTGGTCAAATGAGCGTCGTCGGATATAGACCTTTTGCGGAAAAACATTATGCTGTCTATTCCGATAAGGTAAAACAACATATTGGTACTATCAGACCAGGGTTAACTGGCATAGGCTCGGTTGTTTTTCGTAACGAAGAAGAAATATTGCATTTTGTTTCCGATCGGGACTATTTTCATGATGAAGTTATCACGCCGTTTAAAGGGAAACTTGAATGTTGGTATGTTAAACATCAAACGGTGAAAAACTATTTTCTAATTATATTTTGTACTGCTTTGATTGTTCTTAATACGAAAAATAATCTGTGGAAAAAGATGTTTAAGGATTTGCCCGAAATACCAGAGAATCTGAGGCCATACCTTGAATAGGACTATTGATATGAAACGCATTCAAGAAATCACTGCTTATATAAAAAGCCTTTATCCTAAACAAGATCCTGTTCTTCTGCATTGTCCTGAATTTTTTGGAAACGAGAAGAAATATCTCGCAGAATGTATTGATACCCAATATGTTTCGTATATGGGTCGCTTTGTTGTTGACATGGAAAATAAAATTAGAGAAATAACAGGTGCAAAATACGCTGTCGCCTTGGCCAACGGAACAGCTGCCTTGCATATGTTATTAGTGGCTATAGGAATAGAACCAGGGGATGAAGTTATCACCCAGTCTTTATCTTTTGTGGCGACAGCGGCAGCAATAGTTCATGCCCAAAGCACGCCAGTATTTGTTGATGTGGAACAAAGCACCCTTGGCATGTCTCCAGAAAGTCTAAGGGGGTTCTTAGAGGAATATGCCGAGATTGTAGATCGGAAATGTTACAACAAAAAGACGAATAAACGTATAAAGGCCGTTATTCCCACGCATACGTTTGGTCATCCAGTCAGAATGGAAGAAATAAAAAAAATATGTGAGGATTATTCTTTGTTGCTTGTTGAAGATTCTGCTGAATCTTTGGGAAGTTGTTATAAAGGAAAATATACTGGCACTTTTGGAAGGGCGGGAGTTTTTAGTTTTAACGGAAATAAATTAGTTACAACGGGCGGTGGTGGCATGGTTATCACCGATGATAAAAGTATAGCCCAAAAAATACGGCATATTTCAACAACCGCAAAACGTCCTCACCGTTGGGAGTTTTACCATGATGAAGTAGGTTATAATCTTCGTATGCCCAGTCTCAATGCTGCGATTGGACTTGCTCAGTTGGAATATTTTGATCAGTTGCTTGGGAACAAACGGGAAACGTCACGCTTGTATCAGGACTTTTTTGCTACAATGGATATTAAGTTTATTACTGAACCAGATAATGCAAAATCAAATTATTGGTTAAATGCTATCCTGCTAGACGATCGTCAGCAACGGGAGGAATTCCTGAAATATACTAACACTAATGGTGTTCAAACACGTCCTGCATGGGTACTTCTTCATACATTGCCACCATACAAAAATTGCCAACATATGGAAACGCCTAATGCGGAATATATTGTGAATCGTCTTGTAAATATTCCAAGTAGTGTAAGGGTTACCTAATATGTTAAATGTTATTTCCCTTCTCGGTCGTACTGAACCGTTGTTTTCCCATGATATTTCCATTCACGCTAAAGAAATATTCACTCTTGTATCCTCCTCTCGTTTTCTTGTTATCGGCGGTGCGGGTTCTATCGGTTCAGCAGTGGTATGCGAGCTGTTCAAACGTAACCCCAAATTACTACATGTGGTGGATATCAGCGAGAACAATGTGGTGGAACTTGTTCGTGATATACGCAGTTCTCTAGGTTATATTGACGGTGAATTTGCCACATTTGCCATTGATTACGGCTCAGATATTTTCAATTCCTTTATTCAAAGTGGGCAAGGATATGACTATGTGTTCAACCTGTCTGCTTTAAAGCATGTGCGGAGTGAGAAAGACCCGTTTACATTAATGAGAATGATAGATGTAAATATTTTTAATACCGACAAGAGTATATGGCAGTCAAGAGAAAAAGGGGCAAAGAAATATTTCTGCGTCTCCACTGATAAGGCGGCGAACCCAGTCAACATGATGGGGGCCTCAAAGCGTATCATGGAAATGTTTTTGATGAGCCGTTCTTTGGAGCTACCAATTTCCACCGCTCGGTTTGCAAATGTTGCTTTTTCAGATGGAAGTTTACTTTACGGTTTTAACCGACGTATGGAAAAGGGGCAGCCCTTTTCTGCGCCTAATGATGTACGTCGCTATTTTGTTACTCCTCAGGAGTCAGGGGAATTGTGTCTGATGTCTTGTCTGCTTGGTGAGAACCGTGATATATTCTTCCCTAAACTGGACTATAACCTCAATGTGTTAACTTTCAGTGAAATAGCCGAGCGGTATTTGCACAGCCTGGGCTATGAGCCTGTTCATTGTGAGAGTGAAGATGAAGCTCGAGGTCGTGTACAGGAACTTAAGGCACGAAAAAAATATCCTGTATATTTCTTCAAAAGCGATACCACTGGGGAAAAGGATTTTGAAGAATTTTATACGGAGGGAGAATCTCTCGATATGGAAAAATTTAAGAGCATAGGTGTGGTAAAAAATGGGGCGCTGTATGATGAGCAAAAAATAAAAACATTTTCAGATAACATTATTACATTGCGGGAAAAAGGCAAATGGACACGCTCCGAACTAATAGAGTTATTTAACTTTATGATACCTGAGTTTAACCATAAGGAAACAGGCAAATTCCTTGATGGAAAAATGTGAAAATCATAATCAAATTTATGAAGCTACAAGTCCAAGTTAATCCTGGAAAATCAATACATCGTTGAACCAGTTGTTTGTGCTGACAATAAAACTGTGGTCGCTGTCTCGAGTTAGATTTATGATGTGTACTTCTTCGGTCAAAATAAGTGGAAATTGAGCGTTGGAAGCCTGTAAAAATGGTGCGAAGATACGCAGGGCGTTGTTGTTCTGACTCAATCGACTGTCAATTATCCTTAAGCTGTCTATTGTTATTTTCCGTGGCAAAAATGCTTGGTATCCGAAATCCCATGCTCCGTCATTATTGCCGCCGATAATTGAAGCAGTAGTACCTCTTGGGTGAAATGTACTATTCCTAATCACAATTTCACCGTTCCACGTTGAACCATAATCGGGTCGTAGATCTAAAAATGTACTATGCCCACCTGTAGTATAACCAGTTATAGTTGTATTCTCGATAGTCAATAACCCCGATCCTATGATTTGTATTCCCTCATGGCCAAGCATACTGTCCTTGATAGTTGCATTGTGTACTCCTCTGTGTGCATCAAAGCGTGAAAAATGAACGTCATCGAAAGTTATATTCTTGCTTTCGCTGGATCCAAAAATTCCCCAAAAAGCGACGTCATTTATGTCGTTTGTTTGTCTAACATTTCTAAGAACAAGATTCACGACTCGGCTCGCTTCTATGTCATATGTACCCTGTACGGTACGTCTGAGTCCCGTAAAATAACTGTTTTTTATTGTTACATTTGCCGCATCGCGAACCATCAAACCCGAATATGGCGAGGCATTGTAGTCATCAACAACATGGTGGCGGAAACCATCTAGTACAGTATTTGAGCGTTCTATTAGAATGTTGCGTGCATGATAAATTTCTGTCGGATAAATGTCGTTTGCGATTGTTGTAAATATTCCACCAGAAATTGTTAGTTGTTCGGCATCAATAGGGCGAATAGTGCTGGCGGTTATTTGTCCATAGTCCCAAAGAATGGGAGTTGTAGAACAAATATTGCCGTGTATATCCACCAGAAAAACCTCTAGTTGTGGCGATCCGCTGTTTTGGTTTCCACCGCGCCTAATAAATCTCCTTACCCTGTTATTTTCCACTTTTATCAGCGATGGGTGTTCAAATGTTCGCCCAAGGTTTGTTTGTCCCAGTGCCAGTGAAGTTACTGTTCCGCCTAATGACTGTATTGCATACCGACTTGTTACATGAAACACCCACGCCGTTGGGTCTGATAAGGTTCGATCGTCTATAATAAAATTTGCATCTCTCCAGTCTGTGTCTGTTTGAATTATTACAGTTTTAGCCATGTCGCTAATAAAGTATATCGCACCATAATCGGCACGGGCTGGTTTGTTTAGCCTGTTAGCCTCCGTATGGGCATTGTAAATAGCCAGCAGATCACAGGTCTCGCCGTCTCCAACGGCACCAAAGTCATAGTAATAAATAAAGTTTGCCCGATCCCTGCCGTCACAGTATACCGTTACCGTAACGAATGCCTCGACCAAGGTGTTGTCGCCTTCCAGAGAGGTTGCGGTTATTACAGCCACTTGCCCCACAACATCTCTGTTCGACACTCTTATTTGAATGGAAGACCCGGTTGCCACCGCAAATCTTGGAGTCATTCTGTGAACGCTTACTATGTTGGGATTGTCGGAATCCCATAGAACATTCGTTAGTTCCTTGCCGTCTGGGCCTTTTACAGAAAGGGTATACTGCTGGTCTATACGTAGATCAAGGTGAGTGACGGGAGAGTCTTCATCATTGACTATCGTTATGGACTTCGTTGGTATGAACGATACAGGGACGTCAGTATTCGCCCCTCCTTTGATCTCGGGGATAAGATCCGCACCTTTAGGGTTATTGCAAACTGTCACCGAGAGCCCAATTACCGAAACAATGGCAACAATCCAGAGAAGCTTGGATCCCTTCATGATGGAACCTCCTCGGTTGTAATTGCTCGCCTTGTCATGGGCACTAGTCAATGCACTGTTCCGTGCTGCCAAAAACTCCTTCCAGCACTACTATACAAAGCAAATTCCTACAGCACAAGATAAAACTCTCAGAGCCCAGAATCAAGCGAAAATTTAAGTTCCAGTTGCCAGATGCCATGATTTAAATTGTAAGGAAAGATTGGTACGCTGATCTGACGGGACCAGTGAGCCGGTGGCAGGTTGAACGGTGACGTGAGGACGCGGACCGAGACAAGACGCGATCCTCGAGTGCCAGATTAATCTCAGCAGGCCGCCGTAAAGCAAGGTGCGGCCGCCGGGGAAACCCAGCGGACCGCGAATAGGAGTACGGTGCCACCAATCACCAAACGATTGCTCCCGGTCCTTATTTTATACCAAGGGGCGGAAAGATGAAAGAAGAGAAACGACGGTACGTGGGAATCGACCTGGGAAAACGCGAGTACACGATGGCGATCATCGGTCGGAACGGCAGGATGGGCATCCACAAGGGGACGACGATGGAGACGGGCCGAGCGGCATTGTACCGACTACTGGAGAAGGACGACAAGGTGGCGCTTGAGGCCGGCAACCTGGCGTTCAGCATAGCCCGGGAAATAACGCAACGGGTTGGAAGCGAGGTGCGCGTTCTGAATTCGGCGAAGCTGCCGATTATCTGGAGCGAGCCTACGAAGACGGACAAGGAGGACGCGATGAAACTGGCGCACCTTGTGGAGGAGCGTCGGGACGAGAAGCTGCCGATAGTTCCGCTTCCCAGCGAGCGGGAGATGGAACGTCGCGAGGTGATATCCGGGTACCAGCGCGAGGTACGTGGGCGCACCAGGGTCGTGAACACCCTCCATTCCCTGTTCTGGAAGCAAGGGCAGACACAGGTTGTACGGAAAGACCTGGCGACGGTGGCGAAGGCGCGGGAGGCGGTAAAGATACTGACCGGACTGATACGCGAGGAGGCGGAATGGCAACTGCAGCACCTTGAGCTGCACGAGAAAAGGCTGAGGGAGCTGAAGGACAGGATAAAGGCCGAGGCGAAAGCCGACGAGAACATGGAACGCCTACAGGGCATCGCCGGGGTCGGGGCCATAGTGGCCTACGCCTTCGTCGCCCACGTCGGGGACGGCAGCCGTTTCGGCAGCGGGGCGCACTTTCTTGGTTTCGTCCCCAAGCTGGATTATTCTGGGAGCATACGGCGGCACGGTCCGATAAGCAAGCGCGGGAACGGGTACCTGCGCGGGCTGCTTGTGCAGGCGGTGTTGGCGATGGTGCGTTCGAGCAATGGCGGGGCCTTGAAGGACAGGTATATTTACCTAACGCGAGAGCGGGGGATGAACAAGAGGAAGACGATGGTGACGATAGG
>Ga0209755_10004915_pt1 | contig 15489 bp, 12 predicted proteins | sample TergutCo191P1_FD_187301 | JGI IMG/M metagenome (GOLD analysis project Ga0209755, IMG submission 187301) | Cornitermes sp. P1 segment gut microbial communities from Petit-Saut dam, French Guiana - Co191P1 (SPAdes) (version 2) | ecosystem: Host-associated > Arthropoda: Insects > Digestive system... | reverse complement strand
CTGGGGCATACGAAACATCTTTCCAGAGACAGGGATCTGTTTAAAAGCCTTACCAGCGCGTTAAAGATGATGGCTGAAAATATTGAGTTAAAAAAACCAATGGAAATTCAATACTTAAGTCCTAATTTCCCTGTATTTTTGTGGCGTTTAATGGCGGTTCGTAACTGGAATAATCTGGCAAAAGCCAACGGATTAACTAAAAAAGACATTTTAAAAAGATTATAGGATACATCCTGAAATATTATTTTAATATGGATAAGAAAGAGTATATAAAACAATTAAAAAATCTTATCAAGAAATACCATCCGGATTTGTGCAATAACAGTTATCTTGAATCAATGTACAATGAAATCACCAAAATACTGGTTAAAAAATTAAATTTAATAAGGCAAAACGGGGAAAATGATTTTGAAAATAATGATAATTCAAATAAGGATTATATGTACTATAAATTGGGTATAAAGTATTATAAAAATATTCATCCGAATAAATTTTATAAAAGAAACCATGATACGACATTTGAAACAAAGACATATAAAGAACTGATTCCCGTATTAAATAAAATATATTTATCTTTTAATTTATCAGTATATTATTTTAAAATAATTATTAATAAATATCCGGAATCGCCTTATTTTTTGGATTCTGACGAAAAAATAAAATTGTTAAAAAAATTATATAAGAGCTATAAAAATATTTTTTTGGAAGAAAATAAAATAGTAAACAATGTAAATTATATGCGTGAAATGGGATTAAAAATAATATGAAATAATTACCGGGTTAACCGAAAATGGCATAAATGCCGCAGAAACATGACCAGGCGGGTTTTTAAGCCCAAATTTATAAGGTTTGTCCGGCGGCAGTAAACCTTATTTTCTGTGTTATCAGCCTTAAAATCGCCTTTCCTGTCTTGTTTTTAAACTTCCGTTATTATATACTTGATTACGCCCGTTTTTTCTGTGAAGTTTTAATCTAAACAGGTAAAGCGCGTTTATAAGGGGTAACAGGTTGCAAAAGATTATTTTTGTTGTTGACGATAACGATATGAACCTGATTGTGGCTAAAGAAGCGCTTAAAAACCTGTACCGGGTATTTACCATGCTGTCCGGGGAAAAGCTGTTTTCGCTGATAGAGAAAGTCAGACCGGATTTGATACTGCTGGATGTCTACATGCCGGATATGGACGGCTTTGAAGCGCTCGGCAGATTGAAAGAAAACAGCGCCTGCAAAGATATACCTGTTATTCTCTTTTCCGGCACATACGACGAGGCAGTTGAAAAGCGCGGATATCAAATGGGCGTAACTGATTTTATGCTGAAGCCGTATTCAGCGTCCAATTTAATAAATAAAATCAGCGCTTATCTTAATACCGGCGGCGCCTCGGCGGACGCCGGAACAGAGTCATGAAGCTTTCCATCTCCGGTAAAATAATTTTTAATACCGCGGTAAGCGTTATCGCGTCAAGCGTGCTCATCCTGTGCTTAAGCACAATTCTTATGGGCAGACTGCTTACCAAAACCATTCAAAATGAAATAGCCGTTATGCGTTCTGTCATCGTAAGGATACAGCGGCAGGAAGAAACGAATCTGTTGAATGAAATTCAGCAGCTTGCCGCTATGCCCGGACTTGCGGACGCGGTGCAAAGGGCGGATGTCGGAAGAATCAGGGAAATAGCGCAGGTGACGCTGCGCCGGCTGGACATTAACGCGATTACTTTTACCAATGCCAGAGGCGTCGCCATAATCAGCGGAAACGCTGAAAGAACCGGAGTCGACCTGAGCATTCTGCCCGCCATGGCCGCGGCATTGGACGGAGAGATCGTATCCGGTTATTTTTTTGATGAAGAAGCGCTGGTGCCGTACACCATCCGCTGTTATGCGCCAATTTACGGGGAAGGCGCGATTGTCGGCGCTTTGGCTCTTGGTACGGATATCGCTACGGAAAAATATGTTGACAATCTGAAAAACATCAGCGGCATGCATTTTTCGTTCTTTAAGGGCGGCACTGTTTTAATGACCAGCATTACTGACGAAGACGGACAGCGCATCAACGGGACAAAGCTTGCGGATACGCAGATTATTGATACGGTGTTTGGCAAGGGGCGGGACATGATCGCGCGCGGCGTCCTGTTCGGCGAACCTAATATGTCAGCCTATTGGCCGGTTTTTAGCGTGGAAGATCAGGTTATCGGAATGTGCGCCATTACCATCCCGCTCGCCGAATATAACATGGAAAGCAAAAGGGTGCTGATAATTGTCATTTCATGCTCCCTGGCCATTATGCTGGTTCTTGCTTTTACGGCCGGTTTTTTAGGGCGCAGAATTACCCGTCCTATCCGCAAGGTGATAACCTACGCGGTGCAGGTGGCGGGCGGAAATCTTGATATTCCGCTGAATGTTAAAAGCAATGACGAAGTGGGTCTGCTTGTCGGCGCGCTGCATATCATGGTTAATACGCTGAAAGACCGGATAAGGGAAGCTGAAACATTGACAGCTAACGCTGTTCTTGATACGGAGGAAATGAAATTCCTTATGCAGGAGACTGAAAGGCAGCGGAGGAAAGCGGAAGCGGCCAATCAGGCGAAAAGCTCGTTCTTAAGCGCGATGAGCCGCGAAATACGCACCCCGATGAACGCCATCATGGGCATTACGGAAATTCAGCTTCATAATGACAATATCGATCCCGGTATCATGGAAGCGCTGGAAAAAATATATATTTCCGGCGACTTGCTGCTCTGCATTATCAATGACATACTCGATCTTTCAAAAATAGAGGCGGGCAAACTGGAGCTTATAACGGGCAGATATGAAATCGCCAGCATGATCAGCGACACTTCCCAGCTTAACATGATGAGGATTGGAGACAAGCCGGTTGATTTTGAGATTTTCGTGGATGAAAACATGCCAGCGTACATGACAGGAGACGAACTCCGCATAAAACAGGTTCTGAACAATCTGCTGTCCAACGCGTTTAAATACACCGCCAAAGGCCGCGTGATACTTTCAGTGTCCGCACAAGCGGGCGGTAAAGATGACGAGGTGATTCTTGTTATCAGCGTTACTGATACCGGACAGGGAATGACAGACGAACAGATTGACAGGCTGTTCGATGAATACGCAGGATTTAATGAAAAGCCGGGACGGTCAGCCGGCAGTTCAGGATTTGGAATGAGCATTACGCGGAACCTGATAAACCTTATGAACGGGGAAATCAGAGTGGACAGCGAGGCCGGAAAAGGTTCGGCGTTTACCGTGCGTCTGCCCCAAATCAGATGCGACGCTGGAGAAGTGGGCAGGGAAGTAGCCGAAAATCTGCGCCGGTTCCGGACGCGCAGCAGGGCGCGAATGAAGAGAGCGAAAATCCCGCGCGAACCGATGCCTTACGGCAGCGTCCTTATTGTTGACGATGTGGAAATGAATTTATTCGCGGCAAAAGGGCTGCTGATTCCTTATGAGCTGAAAATTGATTCAGTTGACAGCGGGCTTGCCGCGATTGAAAAAATCAGGAACGGCAATGTGTACGATATTATTTTCATGGATCACATGATGCCAAAAATGGACGGCGCGGAAACGGCTAAAATTATCCGTCAAACCGGGTATAAAAACCCTATTGTTGCGTTGACAGCTAACGCCGTGCCTGGGCAGGCGGAAATGTTCATGGAAAACGGTTTTGACGGTTTTATTTCCAAACCCATTGATATCCGCCAGCTAAACGCCGCGCTTAATAAATTTATCCGCGACAAACAGCCCGCAGATGTAATCGAAGCCGCAAGACAGATGGCGGAAATGAGAAGGGGCATTATAACGGAAAATGTCATGCCGGCGGATGATCCGCGCGCGTGTGAGACATTCATCCGCGACGCGCTAAAAACAGTTTCCATACTGAAAGGGATTATCGAAAAGAACGGGCCATACGAAGAGAATGATCTTCAAATGTATGTTATTTACATGCATGGAATTAAAACCGCGCTTGCGAACATGGGAAAGACGGATCTATGCTCCGCCGCGCTCAGGCTGGAGCAGTCGGCGAAAGACAGGAATGCCGATATTATCCGGTCCGAAACAAACATGTTCCTGGATTTGCTTCAGACCTGCGTTGACGATCTTGCCATAAAAATGAAAACAGCCGAAGGCGAATCATTGCTGGAAGACAAGGCGTTTTTCAAAGAAAATCTTCTTGTAATTAAAACGGCATGTGAAAATTGCGATGAGCAGACCGCCGACAAAATAATTGAGAAACTAATGAAAAAAAACTGGTCTGCTTCCGAAAACAGGCTGCTTGGCAATATTTTCGCGGATTTTCTGCACAGCAATTTTGATGAAATTGTTAAAATTGTTGACGATTACCTGGCTGAATAGGAAAACCGCGCTTATTTCCTTTTTTTCACGGAATTTGACGTAAAACTCACGTTAAAAATTGTTCATTTTCCTTCTTTATTCCCGTTGTTTTTCTTATCTTGTATAATATAGAGGAAAAAAATGGAAGAAATTGAGGATGCGTACGAACGCTTAAAGATAATTATTGACGCAAGTCCCAGGATAATTATCCTTTTTAACAGTAATTTTGACGTTATTGACTGTAATCCCGCCGCCATTTCATTTATGGGATGCAAATCGAAAGAAGAAATGATTTCCAGTTTCGAAGATGATATTAACAGGAACACGCTGGAATTTTACCATCAGGACGGAAGTCTTTTCATGACGGTAAAAGACAGGATTGCCGCCGCCGCCAGAGACGGCCATGTAATTGTTGAAACAAAACTTGTCAGGAACGGTATACCCCGGACTCTTGAACTGGAAATGAAAAAGATTCCGTACGAAGACAGTTTTACCATAGTTGTTTACGCTTCGGATCTTACAGACATCCGCGAGCGGGAAGAAGAGCTCATGCTTATGCGCCAGAAAGACGAACTTCAGCTTGCCAAATTGAACCTGGTTGTCAAGGCAAGCAAAATCGCGTTATGGGACATGGATGTAGTAAAAGACGATCCTGTTAATCTTGGCAACAGTCTTATTTGGTCTGACGATCTCAGGCACATGCTGGGGTTTTCAGGAGAGGAAGATTTTCCCAATCGGGTCGGCACTTTGCAGGCGCTCATACATCCTGAAGATAAGGAAAGGGTTATTAACGCTTTCGCCGCCCATTTGACGGATAAGACCGGAAAAACGCCGTACAATATCGAGTACCGGCTGCAATCCAGGAACGGCGATTACGGTTATTATCACGCGTCAGGCGAAACAATCCGGGACGCTGACGGAAACCCGATCCGCATAGCCGGCGCTTTAATGGATATAACCGGGCAGAAAAATCTTTTTTTGGAAGCGGAAAGGAGGCGGAATGAGGCCGATATGGCAAACAAGGCGAAAAGCTCGTTCCTGAGCACAATGAGCCACGAAATCCGCACCCCGATGAACGCCATTCTGGGCATCACGGAAATACAGCTTCGGAATGACAAACTTGACTCAAGCGTAAAAGACGCTCTGGAAAGAATTTACAATTCCGGCGCTCTGCTTCTGAGCATTATTAATGACATTCTTGATCTTTCAAAAATTGAGGCAGGCAGACTGGAACTTCTGGATAAAAATTACGATATTGCGAGTCTTATCAGCGATACCACGCAGCTTAATATAATGAGGATAGGCAGTAAACCCGTTGAATTTAAGCTTAGTATTGACAGGAATATTCCTGTGATGATGTCAGGCGATGAACTGCGCATCAAGCAAATTTTGAACAACCTGCTTTCCAATGCGTTTAAATACACAACGGAAGGAAGCGTCATATTGTCATTAACCGCTGAAGAAACCGCAGCGGAAAACGAAGTGATTCTTGTTATCAGCGTGAGCGACACGGGCCCCGGAATGACAAAAGAGCAGATAGCGATGCTCTTTGACGAATACGCACGTTTCAACATGGGTTCCAATAATTCCGCGGAAGGTACGGGTCTTGGAATGAGCATTACGCGAAACCTGGTGCGTCTGATGAAGGGAGACATTAAAGTGGAAAGCGAGCCCGGCAGGGGAACAATGTTCACTGTTCGCCTTCCTCAGGGTAATGACGGCGGCAAAAAATTGGGCGGCAAAATGGCGGAAAACCTGGAGAAATTCCACTACCATAACAACGCGCGCTTTAACAGGGTTCAGATCTCCTGTGAACCAATGCCGTACGGAAAGGTCCTTATTGTGGACGATGTAGATATTAATATTTATGTGGCAATAGGTCTTATGGCTCCCTATGAGCTTCAGATAGATACCGCCGACAGCGGATTTGAGGCGGTTGAAAAAATAAAGAATGGCAATGTGTATGACATAATATTTATGGATCACATGATGCCGCAGATGGACGGCATTGAGGCTGTAATAGCTATCCGCGCTCTGGGTTATATACACCCCATTGTCGCCCTGACAGCCAACGCCGTATCCGGACAGGCCAATATTTTCCTGGAAAATGGTTTCAACGATTTTATTTCCAAGCCCATCGACATCCGCCAGATGAACCTGGTGCTGAACAAATTTATCCGCGATAAATATGGAAAATAACGCTATTGCCCGGCGGCTTATGTTTTATTTTCGCGCTTTTTGCTGATCCGGCACATCCACCAGGAAAAGACGGCGCCTGTTATAAGCGAAGCCGCGCAGGCGGCGGAACCTATTTGCAGATAATCGTATCCTTCGGAAGCGATTACGCCGACAAGAACGGCGGAAGCCAGGACAAACCCTATAATAACGTGGAAAAAACCAGAATATATTTTTTTGATTAAAAAATCAATTCCTTTGGAGAAGGGAAAAACAAACAGCAGCGCGCCTAAAGCAAACGGTATAAGGAAAGCGAGATTCTCGCTGAAATTTTTATATGAATGAATTACTATATCGTACAATCCAAAAAGCAGCAGAAAAGTCGACGAGCTGAATCCGGGAATAAAAACAATTAACGCAACCGCTGCGCCCGAGAAAAACGCCATAACGGGATTGGGTTCAATACCCAGCGTTCTGTTAAGCGTAACAAGAAACAAAACGGTTCCCGCTATAAAAACGCCGGCCATTGAAATGACATGAATGGGTTTTCTTCCCTTTTCGCCGGATTTCCGCCAAAGCTCCGGCATTGTTCCCAGAATGGCGCCCGCAAAGAACCATAAAAACGGCGTCTGGTAATTGTTCTTTAAAAAACTCACCGGATACGTTACAAGGTATATGCCGGTTAAACCGCCGAGCCCCACAGGAAGAAAAAATAAAATGTTTTTAATAAAATCTTTTCTGATATTCGAGATAAACGCCACAATTTTTTCATACAGCCCAAAAACGACAGCTAACGCGGCGCCGCTGATTCCCGGAAGGACAAAGTCCATTCCTATAAGCGCGCCTTTTAAAAATCTCAGCAGCCAGTCAGCCATTATTGTTCGCCAAGATGCGAGAGCGCAATTGGTTTTGGACTGTCGTTCTGCCCTTCAACTCTGGCGAGTTCTTCCAGAAGCTCCTTCCCCCTGCGGGAGAGCCTTTCGGGAATCTGCACCATCAGTTTTATGTACAAACTGCCGCGGTATCCTCCTGAAGGAACCCCCTCGTCGCGGATACGCAGCATTTTCCCGTTCTGGATCCCGGCGGGTACTTTAACTTTTATTGTCTTATTATCCAGCGTCGTTACGTGAATATCCGCTCCAAGAGCCGCCTGGCTGACGGATATGGGAACCGCGCAGTAAAGATCGGAACCCTGGCGTTCAAAATACTCGTGCGGCCTGGTCCTTATAAAGACGTATAAATCGCCCGCCGGGCCTCCGTTGGGACCGGCGTCGCCCTGTTTGGAAATAACCACGCGTTTGCCGTTCTCTACGCCGGCCGGAATTGTCACCATTATTTTCTGCCGCTTCTTCTGAGTTCCAGAACCGCCGCAGTCGCGGCAGGGTTTTTCCACTATGGAACCTTCACCCTGGCAGTTATGGCATGTGGTGGCTACCGAGAAAAATCCCTGGCTGTGCCTTACCTGTCCCGATCCTCGGCAGACCGGGCAGGTTTTCTTTCCCGATCCGTCCGCCGTCCCCGAGCCTCTGCATGTTCCGCACGATTCGTTATGTGAAAATTGAATTTCCACTTTGGTGCCGAATACCGCGTCCTTGAACGGAATTTCAATATCGTAGCGAAGGTTCGCTCCCTGCCTTACTCCGCCCGAACCGCCCCTGCTTCTGCCGAAACCGCCGCCCAAAAAACTTTCGAATATGCTGCCGATTCCGCTGTCTCCGAAAATATCCTCGAATCCGCGGAACACGCTTGAATAATCACCCTGTCCGCTCATCCCCTCGACGCCGGCAAAGCCAAATTGATCGTACGCGGCTTTCTTCTGGTCGTCCGCGAGAATTTCATAAGCCTCTGTCGCTTCCTTGAATTTTTCCTCCGCCTGTTTGTCGCCGGGATTCTTGTCAGGATGGTATTGAATGGCGAGCTTGCGATACGCCTTTTTTATTTCGTCTTTGGCGGAATTTTTATCAACACCGAGTACTTCGTAGTAGTCTCTCTTGGCCATTTTTTGCTCTATTTCTTGTCGTCTACCACTTCGTAATCCGCGTCTTCGGCGCTTTTGGTATTATCGCCGCCCATAGAACCCGCGTCCGCGCCGGGATTGTTCTGCCCGCCGGTATTAAAACCGCCCATGCCAAAATCCGAGCTGCCGGGCTGCTGCCCAGAAGCCGCCTGCTGTTTGTAGAGTTCTTCGGCAATTTTATACGACACCTGCTTAAGAGCTTCCGTCTTGTCCTTGATTGACGGAATATCGCCGCCTTCAAGGGCTCTGCGCAATTCGGCAATCGCCGCTTCGGTTTTTGATTTGTCTTCGGCGCTTACCTTGTCGCCCAAATCTTTCATGTTTTTTTCCGTGCCGTAAATCATCGAGTCGGCTTCGTTGCGGACTTCCGCTTTTTCGCGCTCTTTCTTGTCCTCTTCGGCGTGGAGTTCCGCTTCTTTAACCATGCGGTCAATGTCGTTGTCGTTTAACCCGCTTGAACTTTCAATTCGGATTTTCTGTTCTTTCCCGGTGCCGAGATCTTTCGCGCTGACATGGACAATGCCGTTCGCGTCTATATCGAAAGCCACTTCAATCTGCGGAACTCCGCGCGGAGCGGGAGGTATGCCTACAAGATCGAAACGGCCAAGCGTGCGGTTCTGGGTTGACATTTCGCGTTCGCCCTGCAGTACGTGAATTGAAACTGCGGTCTGCCCGTCTGCGGCTGTGGAGAAAATCTGGCTCTTTCGCGTGGGGATTGTCGTGTTGCGGGTAATGAGTTTTGTCATAACGCCGCCGAGCGTTTCAATGCCGAGCGAGAGGGGAGTGACGTCCAGCAGAAGCACATCCTTGACATCGCCGCCGAGAATGCCTCCCTGGATTGCCGCGCCTACGGCGACAGCTTCGTCGGGGTTAACGCCTTTGTTTGGCTCTTTTTTAAACATGTCTTTGACAATCTGCTGAACCGCGGGAATGCGGGTGGAACCGCCGACAAGGATAACCTCGTCAATCTGATCTGCTGTCAGTCCGGCGTCCGCAAGCGCCTTTTTGCAGGGGTCTTTTGAACGTTCAAGCAGATCTTCCACCATTTGCTCAAACTTAGCCCTTGTCAGCGATTTTTGAAGATGCTTTGGTCCGCTCTGGTCGGCGGTTATAAACGGCAGGTTAATTTCTGTTGTCTGCATGGCGGATAACTCAATTTTCGCTTTTTCCGCGGCTTCGCGCAGACGCTGAAGCGCCATTCTGTCCAGACCCAGATCAATCCCCGAGTCCTTCTTGAATTCCGCGATTAGCCATTCCATGACACGGCGGTCAAAATCGTCTCCGCCAAGATGAGTGTCGCCGTTGGTCGCTTTCACTTCAAAAACGCCGTCGCCCAATTCCAGAATGGATATATCAAAAGTGCCGCCTCCTAAATCGTAAACGGCGATTACCTTATCTTTCTTTGAGTCCTTGTTAAAACCAAACGCGAGAGACGCCGCCGTCGGCTCGTTGATAATTCGCTTTACCTCAAGACCCGCGATTTTTCCCGCGTCTTTGGTGGCCTGCCGCTGCGCGTCGTTGAAATACGCCGGAACTGTTATAACCGCTTCCGTAACGGCTTCTCCCAGGTAGTCTTCCGCGGTCTTTTTCATTTTTTGCAGAACAAACGCGGAAATCTCCTGCGGCGAATATTTTTTTCCGTCAATGTCCACGCGCACATCGTCGCCCTGTTCTGCTACGCGGTACGGAACCAGCTTCATTTCGTTGGAAACTTCCGAATACCGGCGTCCCATGAAGCGTTTGATCGAATAAACGGTGTTTTCCGGATTGGTGATCATCTGGTTCTTAGCCGGCGCTCCTACAACTCTTTCGCCCTTGCTTGTAAAACCAACGATAGATGGGGTCGTGCGCCCTCCCTCGGAACTTTGAATGACAACCGGCTCTCCTCCTTCAAGGACGGATACGCATGAATTTGTCGTTCCCAAGTCAATCCCAATAATCTTTCCCATTTTCTTGTCTCCTTAACTTATATAATTTAATTATATTTACTTTCTTTTAACTGTGGAATAGGGATTCTAATCCCTATTCCCTGCTCTCCGTATTCTCCGGCATTAAAACCTTCACTTTCGCCGCCCGTATTACCCTCTCTTTCAACAGATAGCCTTTCTGTAAATCTTCCTGTACAACAGCTTCGCTGATATCAGGGGATTTTTCCATCATAAGGGCTTCGTGTCTGTTTGGATCGAAGGGTTCTCCGGCGGATGTGAAGCGTTTAAGCCCCCATTTACTTTCAAGCTGGCCTGTCAGCCGCTTTTCAATCATTTTTATGCCTTCCAAGAACCCCGGTAAATCCGCCGTGTTTGCCTGGATTCCGCTTTCACCCGCCTGAATCGCCCTTTCAAAGTCATCAATTACCGGAATTATGTCCAGAAGCAGACTTTGATTGGCATATTCAATCGAATTTGCCTTTTCCTGGTTCATTCGTTTGCGGAAATTCTCAAAATCCGCGGCTTTTCTGAGCAGCTGATCCCGTATTTCGGCAAGCTGGGTTTCCAGCATGGCGATTTTCTCCTCAGGAGCAAGAACGGCCGCCTGAGCGGCTTCTGTTTCCGCGGGTTCTGCCGCAGATGCCGCGGCTGTATCCGCTGAGGCGCTCTCTGCCTTTTCTTCCGGCTTTTCCGGATCGTTTTGGCTTTCCGTCTGAATATCCGCAGTTTTTTCTTCTGCCCTGTTTTTTTCCGCCGCGTCCGAATGACGCGAATCATGTTTTTCCTTTTTAGACATTACCGTTTCTCGTTTTAATAATTTTTGGGTACATTCCCCACCTATAATAAAAAATACAAAAATATGGCGTTCAGGTCAAGGAAATTCGTCAGAATTCATCATATTGGTGAAATATTCCTTTGGGCCCTTTAAATTGACATTCCGAAATAATGTGATATATTTTTAAAAAGGGTGTTTTCCCTCTGTTCCGCAGCATGATACCGGTGAAATTATTTTATATAATTTTTCATGCGCGGAATTGTATAATATTTCAGGAGGAATATCGTGAAAAGTAAATTGTTTTTGATTGTTTTAGCAGTTTTTATTCTTGTTTGCACCGCTGCCTGTACAGCCTTCACGGCAGATGGATTAATGATGGTTGCGGTTCAAAACCCGTCCAGTTATGAAATCCTCGGCGATTTTAACATTAAAGTATCAAGTAATAAATTTATTGGAGCGGCAGGCGGCGTCAACTTTGCCAACATCACTTCTGATGCTACCAGTAACCTGATCAGGGATGCTGTGGAAAAGGAAATTACCAGAAAAGGCGGAACGGCGGCTATTAATGTATCAATAAAATACGGACCAAGTTTTGGACAGCTTTTCCTTAATGGTTTTACCATGGGTATATGGGCGCCTTCGACTATAAATATAAGCGGAACTGTAATTAAATAACGTAATTCAATAATAATCACCGGATTATAAAAGAGGTTCCTTTTCAGGAACCTCCTTTTTTTATCTGAATTCAGTCAATTATCTCGGAGAAATAGTGTTTACATCTACCAGGCCGCCGCGCTCGATTTTAAAGACATTCCACTTCGTTCCCCTGCCGTTTGCGGGAATATAAAATGTTTTTAGCAGCGCATTTTGGCTGTAAACGCGTATTACGGCGCCGCTTCGCGGCATTTGATTAGAATTGGTGTTATTTCCGTTTGAATAATCATGTACATAACATTCATAAACCGCGTTTCTGTCGATCCTTCCGATTGTGATTGTTTCCGGACCGTATCCTGTCATATCATCGCGGTCAAGCAGAGCGTTTCCGTCTTCCGCTCTTCTCATGTTATAATAAGAAATGTGGTAATTGCCTGAGCCGCCCGATTTAACAAAATGCAGGTCAAGATCCTGGGGTCTCTCGCCCCATTCCAGCACAATACGGTAATCTTTGTCCGGAATTACCGGAGAAATGTTAAACCAGTTAAAATCAACAAACCCTAAAACTACCCTTAAGGTGATGGGGGTCTCTATAAACCCGGCTTTTCTGACAGTCATCAGGTAATTCCCGTCTTGAATTGATGGAAATTCAATTCTTCCCCTGTGATCTGTCGTAAAATCCCCGATACTGGCTATTTGAATAGAAGCGCCGGGAATTGGCGCTCTGTCAATTGCGCTGAAAAAGCGCAGAGCGATGTTCCCGTCCAGTTTTGATACAGCGTCTTCTGATTTGGCAACCGCTTTGCCAGAATCGGTGTTTGTGCCGCCCATTACTCCGCCCGGCAGATTTCCAAAACCTCCTAAACCTCCCATATCGCCAAAATCAAACCCCTGGCCGTAGACCAGCGTCACAGCCATTAACATTATCATGGTTGTAATAATTTTCTTCATTTAAAACTCCTTTAAGTACTTATTGAGAAATATACCATATTCCCATTTTTTTTCAATTCATAATCAGAAAAAGCGGAAAAATAATTAAATTTTTTTGTTTTATACTTGACAGACGTAGTAATTTGACATACAATTTAGTATGACAAATAAATTAAACAGTTGGAGGTGATGGATGGAGTCGATACTGTCTTCGGATCTGCTGAGGGGGCACACGGACGCTATTGTCCTGCGTATCCTTTTAAACGCGGACGCTTACGGCTTCGAGATTTACAACCGTATCATCGAGCGCGCCGGCGGGCAGTATGAACCAAAGGAAACCACCCTGTACTCAAGTTACAAGCGGCTTGAGGCGGACGGAGCCATTGTTTCGTACTGGGGTGATGAGACACAGGGAGCGCGGCGGAAATACTACCGGATTACCGGAAAGGGACGGGAAGTATTTGAACAGGATTTGCGTGACTGGAAGTTCACGCAGAAAATCATAAACGATTTACTGGAGGAATAAAATGGACGCGAAAGAATTTGTTGATTCTTTGTTCACGGGTTACGAGGAAACAGCCGCGCTTGCGGATTTTAAGGAAGAGCTGCTGGCAAATCTTAACGCAAAAATCGAGAGCCTTGTCAATAAAGGCATGGAAGCCAGCAGCGCTTTTACAAAGGCAAGCGCAGAACTCGGCGATGTATCCGCTCTGGCCGACGAGCTTTCGTTAAAAAAGCGCAAAGAAGTTTTTGAGGAAGTTTACATGGACATCAGAAATTTTATGAATACGAAGAGGGTAGCGGGCTATGTGGCTTTCGGGGTAACGGCTCTTTTTGGAATCCTTGTCGCGTTCATTGTTCTGTATTCCGGCGGCCGGGGCAAAGCGGACATGAGCGGTGTTTTTGGATCGATGCTGCCTTTCCTTACCGGCGCGGCCGTTGGATTCACCTGGCTTGGATTAACGCAGGAAACATCCTCAATGAATCCGGTAAGCGGTAAGCGCGCCGCATGGTACGCCGCGGCCACGGGTTTAATCGCGTTTGGAATTCTGGCGATGCCGGTTGTTTACTTCAGCGTAAAATCTGACAGGAGCGGCTACGAAATGCTCACTGTAATTTCGATGATTATTCCTTTCATTCTGCCAGGCACCGGTTTACTGGTTTTCCTTGCGCTTACCGAAAAAGACCGTCTAAAACCGTGGGTGAAAAGTTTCCGCGAAAAAGCTGTAAAGCGCGAAATGGAAATATGGAACAATCCCGCCGCGGCGGCGCGTTTTGGAATGTTCAGCGGAGCGATATGGATATTTGCCATCGGTCTTTTTTTCCTGTTGGGGTTTGTCATCAGCTTTAAGTATTCCTGGATTGTTTTTATCTTTGCCATCGCGTTTCAGCTTTTAGTTCAAGGCCGCATGAGCAAACAGTAACCTTCCATAAGGGAGACTTTTCCTGTAGAATGTCGTTATGTCAGAACTTACAGTTTATAACGGAAAAGCAACGATGGAAAAAATCACTTCGCTGGCAAAGCGCAGGGGTTTTGTTTTCCAGTCATCGGAAATTTACGGAGGCCAGAACGGGGCATGGGATTACGGTCCGCTCGGCATTGAGTTGAAGAACAGGATACAGAGCGCGTGGTGGAAAGAGATGACGCAGCTTCACGACAACATCGTTGGTTTGGACGCTGCCATTTTGATGCACCCGCGCACATGGGAAGCGTCCGGTCATGTGGAAAATTTTACCGACCCTCTGGTCGATTGCAAAAAGTGCAAATCCCGTTTCCGCTCGGATCAAATCCCGCAGGAAAACCTCGCTGCTAAAAAGTGCCCCGACTGCGGCGGCGAGCTTACCGATACCCGCAAATTTAACCTGATGTTTCAGACGCACATCGGTCCCGCCGAGGATACCGCCAGCGTCATTTACCTGCGCCCTGAAACCGCGCAGGGCATTTATGTCAATTATAAAAATATCATTCAGTCCAACAGAATGAAGATTCCATTCGGAATCGCGCAGGTTGGAAAGGCGTTCCGTAACGAGATTGTTACCAAGAATTTTATTTTCCGCACCTGCGAATTTGAACAGATGGAAATGCAGTACTTTGTAAAGCCTGGCTCGGACGAAGAATGGTTCTCTGAATGGCGTAACCAGCGCTGGGCGTACTACGAAAAACTCGGCGTAAAAATGGATCACCTGCGCTGGCACCAGCACGGCCCGGACGAACTGGCGCATTACGCGAAAGACGCTTACGATATTGAGTACCTTTTCCCGATGGGCTGGCGCGAACTGGAAGGCGTGCATAACCGCACCGATTACGATCTGGGACGGCATTCGCAGTTTTCGGGCAAAGATATGCAGTACATAGACCAGGACGCGGGAAATGAACGCTACACTCCCTATATAATCGAAACATCCGCGGGCCTTACCCGCAACCTGCTGATGATCCTGTGCGACGCTTATGACGAGGAGCTTGTAACCCCGGAAAAAAATTCTGGCAGTACCGAAGGCAGCGGCGCTTCCAATACTGGCGCGGATGACTGGCGCACTGTTCTGCGTTTCCATCCCAATCTTGCGCCTGTGACTGCCGCTGTTCTCCCGCTGATGAAAAAAGACGGGCTTGCCGAACTAGCGCAGGACATTCGCGCGGAACTGAAAGAAGATTTCGCCACAGATTACGATCAG
>Ga0209755_10004914_pt1 | contig 15489 bp, 9 predicted proteins | sample TergutCo191P1_FD_187301 | JGI IMG/M metagenome (GOLD analysis project Ga0209755, IMG submission 187301) | Cornitermes sp. P1 segment gut microbial communities from Petit-Saut dam, French Guiana - Co191P1 (SPAdes) (version 2) | ecosystem: Host-associated > Arthropoda: Insects > Digestive system >... | reverse complement strand
GTAACAGCGGATGATTATCCACGCTCACATTGCGTCCAAAGATTTGACCCATTCTCGGGAAATTAACAGCTGCTGAAATGGGCACGAAATTTTCCGCCCCTTGCGGAACCTTAATGTCAATTAGAATGTCACTTGTCGATAATCTAAGCCACACGAATCCAGTTCATTCCTTTACACTCCATTTATTTAGGTTTCGTATTAATATTATCCTCTCATCTGCACCCGTGTTTCTCCAAGTGGTCTCTAGAGAACATAATTTCTCGTCTCTCATATGCATGGGCAACACGTCCATCTCACCCTCACTGATTTCATCAATATAAGCTGGCAAAGGTAAAGATCATGATGCTCCTCACTAAGTAACTGTCCATTCTCCTGTTATTCTTAGGTCCAAATCTTTTCCTCACCAACACTTCCTCCAACACGTTCTACCTTCGACCCTTAGGGTGGGACCACGTTTCCCGCCCACCACATTCATAAGGGTCATTTTATCTGTACTTTCTGCGTTGTGGCGTTATCCAGTTACCACTCACAATGTACTGAACTCAAATGAATTTCATGCTGGCACTTGCGGTTCCTCAACATACTGCAGAAAATACGCGACTTGAATTCGCTTCAGATGCTACGCTTTTCTCTAAAGTGTGAACAGAAATCAGCAATTTAACACTGAGCAGGCATGCTCAGGTTACGTCACACAGCCTGACTTTCACCGCGCCTGCATCCTTGCGTCCAACACAAAACCGCATAACACTACTATGGCCAAGAACGTCCATAGGATTGATACGACCCAAACTGCGCAACGGATCAGGGAAATGTTTCGTTCTGCGCAATGGATACTGTTGAAACTTGTTTTTCTGTGGCAGCTTCTTTTGATACATTTGTTTATATATAACTTAGCGACACTCATTCAACTTCAAGGTGACATATGGTCCAAAGAGAATAGTTTTGTACAGCAGACTGGAGAAGACGAAATGAAAGTAGCGGTGGCCTATGTCAAGACACCGTCCTCACATTTGCCTAGAATTACTGTGAAAGCAGAGAAGTCCTCAATCAGAACAGCCGGTGACTCGGTGAGGATCGAACCAAGTATTTCCAACAGACGCGCCCGTCTGGTAAAGAACATTTCGGACGATCGTTATGGTCTTCCTTCAAGGAAGTCCGCTTCGTGTATGCGTCACACCGAAGCCGTTGGCATTCATTCCTACTTCGTGTTAAAGAAGATCCGGGTTCAGTTCTAGACCTGGCAAGGGTTTCCCATGCATTTCCTTAGTCTCTCTAAGCAGATAACGGGAGAGTACTTTAATACAGGGGTCCACAAATTCTCCGAATATCTACCATTCACTTTCAAATCTCGGCGCTAGGTGTCATGAAGCAAGTTCCATACTGACAGCCCAAATTCGGGGATGGCCTATGAGCCACACTGCTCTCTGGCGCTTTCTAATCGGCGAGTGTGAACTGATAGATATTTTGTAAACGTAATGGAAAACTGTTGCGCTTATACTGAAAATATTATGCGTCATTTTATGAATTTCGGTCTCCCGGATTTGTACACCCTAATACAAAATACCCCAAGGTACCTCGGTTCCATGCCCATCGTATACAATAATTCGCAATTCCCATTCGATTCCACAAATTTAGTGGCGTAGATGAGTACCGCGCAGACACAGCGTCACTGGGGGGCCCCCAAACGTCAAAAAATAGTTGGTGTGTGTTCTGTCGGTCTGGACTTCATTCTTCTGACATAAGACAGTACTGTGGAATCCTGCTGTGAAATATGTAAGTAAATGGAGTAACTTTGCTAACAGTTATATATGGGGCCGTATGATCGAGTTACGGGAGCCTTCGACCAGTTATTTACGACAGTACACAGAATCAATGTTACCTCAAAACGCGTGTTAAAAACAAAGAAATGACGCACAAAGAATGGCTACAACAGGTTACATCTACAAGAAAAAAGGTCCATGATGGATTTAGACAAGTCTTTCCATACGTTATGGAATATCGGTACAGATCCCAGTTTAAAAAAAAAAACAAAACGCTAGACAATGCATAACAGTTACATGGGAGAAGTGGGGTAAAATACTAAATTTATATCCCGTCAAGCGATGACAAAATCGGAGTAAAATGGCTATTATTACGAGATATCTCGCAAAATTACGATATAAAAAAAAACGAAATACCAACACTACTACTCAGACTCGGTCAATTCACTTACCAACTTTTCTTTACATATCCGTTCCTCGTCCTTCGCAGTCTCATTCCAGACTATATGATCACCAATCTACACAACCTCCTCTCCCTTTCCTATTCCTTCCTGTTAGTGACTGAATGATGTCTCTGCTACTCCTACAGATGTTTATCTCCCACTGTGCGGACGTCAACAAGTTCGTATACATCGACAGAAATGGCGTATTTTTACGACCTGGAAAAAAAAAGGGGCACCTGGCGTTCCGAAACATTTTTGCGGGACACCGGAACATAACTCTGTACAATCCATAATACCGAAAAGATGGGATCCTTAAGTAGGAGTAGCCATTATACACGGAATAAGCTTTTTCTGAAATTCTCGTTATAGTCCTATGCACATGCAGCCCACCACACGGGAAGTTCGAAAACATTTCAAACATAAACAGTACTAACTTCAGCACACTTCTACATAAGTGACTTTCAATAAATAAAGATCTACCCTTTCAACGAACCAAAGTTCACCCTAGAACGGGCCACAAAGACCCAGAGGGGAAGAAGAGGTATAGCTCTACTCTCTCTTTAGCCTCGGCGCTAGATGGGGGTGGGTGGTCAACGTCACGCCCCGGCCGCTTTACCTCCGGGAATAACCCGGCACCCATTTTAAAGGAGACTGGGTGGGCCCCAGGGACGGTCTGGAAGGGAGTGGAAAATCTCGATCCCACCGGGATTCAATCCCCGGAGTAAAATGAATATTATTATGAAATACCTCGCAAAATTACAATATAAAAAACGAAATACCAATACTACTACTCAGACTAGGTCAATTCACTTGCCAACTATACCAACTGCGCTATATATTCCTGTGACAACCCGAATACACTGCACTTTCGGCCACACTGCCTATTCATGTGTTTAGTATAATTCTCACAATAAAACCGGTTGGTCCCCTGTAAGTATTACTGGCCGCCCTATTTGTAAGAGTAGCAATGTGAAGATGTGACGTTCTCACAGCAGTGTGAAGATTCAAGTCTTCTGGAGTATGACGCCGTGCCGTTTGGCAAACCGTTACCGACGTTTCGGAGAAGCTTGCTGCCTCGATATTTAGGATCCACGCACAGACCCTGCAGCCCCTCCTTTACACGGGCAACTATTTACTAATCGACACGACATCATAGGCCAGGCGACTTGAACCTTCAAGCCGCAGAGTGTTTGCTGTGAGATATGAACTGTATGTTTAAATATTATTTACAGGTACTTCATGGTCAGGTGTCGAACTACTCATACGATCGCAACATGTACTTCATACATACGAAAATTCTGGAATGTTTTGAGGCATAAGGTACGTTTTGAAATTTCATAACTTACTACGGTAAGTGACAAAAATGATGATATATTAGTGATAGTGCAATTTGTTGAATCAAATACTCTGTAACTGCTATGGTGGGTTTTACTTCCCTTAAGCCGAGGTTAACGGCCTGAAGGGTCTTTATTTGTCCCTGCCCGTGATTGTCACTACGTGCACACATTTGCATAACAAATCTGAAAGACAATACACATAGCACACATTACGGTAAATGCTGGAAGTGAGAAACTGTTACTTCTCAGCAGTATTCTGTTACATAAAAACCCCCACAGAAACCGTGCAATAAAATTTGAAATGCGCTCACTTCTACACGGACGTCTCAGGCACTTTGTCTTCTGGTTTAATTTTTGGGAAGATAAAACACTTCATCTTTATTAGTTGATTCAATGTTTGTGTTATCAAACACAATAATATTTACGCATGTTATTTGAACATTAAGTATCAATTGCCGAAGTTAAATCACACCTAATACGATGATGATTATGTGCACGTAGTGAAAACGTGGTGAGATCATGCCCTATCCTTCAAGCCAAGTGACGTGGCTTCTTAAAAACCTGCAGAAAATTAGCGCTGTGAAGTTCCAGCCAGCGCTCACAAAGACGACCTGCTGAATAATTCAGAATAAGCTAGCATTCTTAGTACTGCAACACGTTACAAGAACCGGGGGCTAATTCAAACAACGGAAAAAGCAAACTTTACAGCCAACGTCCAGTCTTAATGACATTCGGGTATAACCCAGTTACTTCAATATAGCCAGTGCAGACTACCATAGATAAAAAACTGGAAAATGTGGAATATACCGACTCTCTGGCCAGCCTGAGAACAAGTGATGCAAGACGCACAGGTGAAATAAAATCCAGGACTGCCCTGGCAAAAGCGACACTCAACAAGAAGACTCGTCTCGTCAGCAAATTGGGCTTTAATTACAGAAGAAGCTAGTAAAGTGCTACACCTGGAGCACAGCTTTGCATGGTGTTGAAACGTGAACACTCGGAAAGTACAGCAGACATACCTTGAAAGCTCTGAAATGTGGCACCGGAGAAGGAAGTACGTCAGTAGGAGCGATCGTTTTAAAAAATGAAGTATTACACAGAGTCAAGGAGAGGAATATCCTGCATACAATAAAACGAAGGAATGTTAACTAGACAGAGCAAAACTTGCGTCCTAACTGCTTTGTAAAACATCTTATTGAAGGAAAGACAGAGGAGACAAGACGACGAAGAAGAAGACGTATGCGGCTACTGGAAAAGAAAATTTACTGGAATTTGAAAGCGACAGCACCAGATCGCACTCTGTGGAGAAATCGCTTTGAAATAGGCTACGGACGTGTTGCAAGACAGACTACAAAATGAATGAATAAATGAATGAGCATGATTTCGATATCCTCCCCAGCTTGTCGGTTTTTTACTTTTCACAGGATAGGGCAAAAAACAATAACATTGAAACAATCATACCAGCTAAGTATTTTTTCACGTTTGCTTCAATTAATAAAGTAACAAAGCATGAACTGGACCAAGTCTTGAATAATACAAAAAAATGGAAACTAGGTTCAAGAACAATGTGCAGTACTGAAAATATTATTAATAGTATTCATAACATTCCGGAATTAATGACAAATTTTGGACTTTTAAAATCCACTATCATGAACGCCAAATAAAAGACGTTCACATGTGAGTCTAGAAAAGTGAAATGAAGATAAAGACGTCCCCAAAAACAAAAGCTACGAAATTTTACAGGTTAGAAGAAACATAATTTACTTAAGAGTTTTCGTGGCAAGTCATTTTTATTAGACGCGTTCGGAAAATTGCGAAAAGCGACTATCAGCTTCGCCATGTCTCTCCACTTGTCCGTCCGCATGGAAAAACAAGGCTCCCACTGAGCGGATTTTCACGAAATTTGATATTTGGGTATTTTTCGATAATCTGTCGAGAAAATTCAAGTTTCATTAAAATCTGATAAGAATAATGGGTATTTTACATGAAGACCAATATACATTTTTATCATATCTCACTCATTTCTTCTTAGTATGAGATATGTTTCAGAGAATGGTTGTAGAGAAAATCAAAACAAACATTTTATGTTCACTAACTTTTTTTCGAAAATAGTATCGTTTATTAGATAATGTGGAAAAATGCTGCAGAGCCAAGCCCACAGATGACAATATGGTGCAAGCGCATTGCATGCTGTATAACTAAGACTACAGTCACACTCAGCATATGCATTACTTCTTTTGTCACTACAACGATCACAGCTGCTTTACTGCTGAGAAAGCCTGCATCTGCCATGACATCCCACGAAATCTGTGATTTTCATAACAACCACAAGGGGATAGCACTGTAATAACATAAAACATGCTGGTATTTCATTACTACGGTTCTACCTGAATTTAAAAGAGCTGTGCCAATCTATGCGTGGTTTTCAAGGGCTTCTAAGACACGCACTGTGCTTCCAACTTTAAGAAATTCGGTAATTTTCAAGAATTTCCAGTGTTTTTCTCTTCTTATTTCAAATATCTCACATGCTTTTTCTATGTTTCTGTACAGATGGCCTGTACTTCAAATGTGCTGTGGGTAACCTGTCTGTCCCAATAAACTGTGCAGGGTATGCACAGACCATCAATTCATATGCTGCTGACTAGGCGCATTCACTTGCCTTGCAACACCGAAATGACACATATGCAACCAAGGTATATTCTTGAAAAGTATACCATACAGGGCCTAACAAACACTGCAACAGACCGATCATATGTGACATACAGCACAATACAGCTTGTTACACTTACACAATACCTTTCATATTTGCCCAGCAGGACAAAAGCCATACTGTATATGGGACATTGAGGAAATCTGGCTTCAAAGGTTTTTCATCAAATATGTCACCAATTTTGGTGTTGTTTTGTTGTGTGAAAACCAAAATACATTGATATCTACTTGAAAACAGATATCAATAATTAGTGACCAGAACAAAAAAACACTTGCTTCTTCAGAACACATTATTTATACAATACACATCACACACTACTGTAAAATTTCTCATACATATAAAGTGATAAAATTACAGATGGTGGTTACATGTCTCCTAAAATACTGTAACATATTTCACAAGCCTAGCATCACAAAGCCACGACTCAAAGGGGCCATATTTTTAGATAGAAAAACATACACACACACCATAAATACATGCATCAGTAGTTAATGCAGCCAATACAGTTATACTAAATATATATGCAAGGCAAAATAAATTACAATTACAATATAACCACTACCTAGCACACGCCTGCTCAACTTATTACATGATGTGGGCCAACTTGGACAAAATTTGGTTTGCATGTAGCCAACATGAAATTAAATACACAAAATGAAGAATGAATTACTGCACCTATAATTAAATGTATAATTTTACCTGTGTATTTTCTATGCACCAAGTGCTGTAAAGATCATCAATCCATAGTCTTACAACAGGTCCAGGGCCCCTACCAAAGCAAGCTGTACACAGTGTGTAAAATAGTGCTTCCTTATTTAATTGCTATGAAGATATATTGACAAAAATATTATTATAAAAAGTGCAATTCACAACCAGGGCTGTGATGTCGCTATTTTTTTTCACATTTTTATAGAATCAATTCATAAGGTAATGTATGTCTCGATAAGCAAACCACTCAAAATTTCCAGAATTGCTTCACTGTTCTATCATGGCTTCATCAGAGTAAGGGGTTAAAGACTTTTCTCATTTAAAATTCCCCATGGGTAACATAACACTCTATCAGGGCAACATGCTGCCCGTGAAGTTTTGGTTGAGTGGCCTGGCTCTAGCAGAAGAAGAGCAGCTGTAGATGTGGCCTTCTTACACATGTTAAATGCAAACTTAAACCAAACCCAAACAAGCAAACTGCTACAATAAATGGGGAATTACATCCTACACCCAACAACAATAAATAGGCATAATGGAAACATTACGGACTGAACTAAAGCCATAGCATGATCAGAAAAGGCAGTCAAATCCTGAAGTTCATCTATCTGCCATGATATGCTGTGATTTTTTTTTTTTTACTTTTTACACCCCTTCCAATAAAAAATACAATTCCATCAAGCTAAGTGGCAGTGACAGCTATTATCAAATGTAATATGCCACACTCATACAGTAACTATAAGTAAGAGTTCGTTATAGAGATGGTTGACAAAGAACAGTTCAGCTACTATTACAAAGAAATAACTCCCATTCAACAAGGCACTGTTAAATATACTTAAATGTCACCTGACCATACTAATACATTACAAAACAATGACCTTACTTGTAAGGCTGTCACCAGCCACAAAGGGATTTTCACAAAAGTCGAAAATAATTCAGTGTGTGGGGGTTAGAGGTTATTTTTTCAGTGGCTCTACGAATGGTACCAAAAACACTACTTTCACGTAATTTCATGGTGCAAAACCTCTTGTACATAACTGATATACATTTCCATGTTTATAACACAAAAGAGAATCCCTTAATATTCTAACAGCACATGGCAAAAAAAGAGTGAAAGAAACATGGCTTCAATTGTATATGAATAGCCTCCTCCCTTAATCTCAATCCTCTCCTGGACGGACGTGTATTCTAACTTTAATTATACAAAGGCCACAGAAAGACCCATGGATTGTCTGAAAGTTTATTTCCCCTTTCTGCCTTCTGTTCTATTTCCTCTAAACTTCATAACTCTAGGCCAACCAGCACAAAGTGCTTGTCACTAGGAAATACTGTCATGTGGTCAAACCTCTGGGGCTGGAATAAAATGCAGGGTGTACAGCCTGGAAAATGTTTGCCATTACTTTAAGTGTTTTTTGCAGCATCTTTATCTGACTTCAGGAATTTTGGCCCCACAACACGTGTTGACTGCAATCGACTTTCAGTGCCAAAGGGTCACTGTTACCAACAATCATACAAACAAAACTGTCACATGACTGCACAGGGAATATATAAGAACTACACTGGTAGGAGAAATGTTAACAGTTCAAGGACAATGATGTTGTTGTTGATCCATGGGAATAAGTTCAGTAGATTCAGCACAGCATTCACAAAACATCCCACTACAGCGGCACAAAATGCGGCAATGTGACCACTAAACAAATGTGTCACCGAGACCCTCAAATATAGGCACCCAGTCATATGGGAATAACCATACAATAGCCAATATCAATAAAATATTCATGTAACTTACATACAAAAGTGTCTTCTTTGTAGAAAAAAGTACATAAAAATCATAAATGTTCTAAGGCTCTGAAACACAAACATCTAAATTTACTATCGGTGGAGTCTCTATAACATAACATTGAAAAAAATCACTTGTTCTAGGATCAATATAAAAACAAATATGTTACTTCCATAATGCTGCTAAACAATATGTACATATTAAAAACTGTAGAAATTTCATTTAGCTGCCTAATGAACACAGCTGCAGTGTGTACGCAGCATTTTGTCCTCTCGTCAGTAAATAACATGATCCACAACTACAAGCATGCTGTGGCTATTTTAACACTAGTGCCTGTATAACTATCAAAACAAAGTAGTAGAAGAAATAATAATTCAGGAAGTGAATAAGAGAATAAAGACATGGTCAGAGATTAATATTAGCAAAACCAGGGCTCGAGAAATATATCCATGAGTTTAACGTACACAAAGATTTATACAAACTGGATATTTTTCATGTGATTAGCAGACTTAAGTAGTGTTTTTGGAACCTTTAATATCATATCATTTCACTATACTTTGACATATGTGAATGAGTGCCTCAGGTTATCCGACGACTTAATATTTAAAACATCCTCCAGCAAAAAATATTACTCACAATCATGCCAATAGGAAGGTAAACAAAACAGCTGATGTTTGCAAACAACTTCCAAATTAAATAATTTCTGTAAGGCACACGATAAGTAGAAAAATGTTATACTGATGTTTCAAGTTGGTTGGGATATGATGCTATATCAATTTCCAACTATTGACCAATGAACAAGGTGTGATGCACTAGTAGAGTTGAACATTCTTCAGAATCACCATAAATAACTTGAATCTCATACTGCTATGTTACACAGTAGGCACTTGAGGAACTTCATGGCTTGCACATTTATATGATTCACGAATTATTCTACTGAAGAATGGGTTATCTTCATGGGGCTTCTAAACTCTTTATGTATTGTAACGATAAACAACTTTAAAGTCTCTACTAATAAAACTAAAACTAAAAATTCCGTATTAAACTGAAAATGTTGCTGAAAATGTCACGACCACAAATTCATAATCTTCGTATACCTTCCGGTACCTGACACAAACGCATCTGCATCTGTCGTATTGTGAACTGAGATCATTCCTGCATTCTCTGTAGGAACAGCGCGTTATAATTTTGCACTTATTCACAGAATAGATTGAGAATGCATTACTTCCCCAGAAAATGACACAGTTCATTCCCGTAAAAAATAGAAATAACCTGCGTCTCATTCACATTTTCGTAACAAATCCTCCTCTCCGTCGCTTACCAATACGTTAAAAACCGTCGTATTATTGTTAACAGACCGGGCGCAAGCGTCTAAATCTACTTAACGTTTCACATGCCACAGCTGGCATCATCGGAGCAAACGGAAGGGCAGGGTAAACCAATACATTGCTTGCACCCCAATGCTGTCAAAATGTCTCATACGTACCACTTTCGATGTATGGAACCAATAAAAGCAGGAAGACGATATATCCACACTCATTTACCATGATCCCACATGTATATTGTTCACAACAGTTTTAAAATCACACTTTAAACCAAGCCATTCACTAAAAACTACAGCTCAGTACTTCATCACATCACAAAACCTTTGTCTCCATTTCTTCTTGCGCATGCGCAGAGACGTATATTCATACCTACGAGAAATTTACGTTCATAAAATATCCAACAACGCCTCTGTGGAGTGAGTGTTTTTGTCATGGAATAGAGTTTAGTCTCTCTTCATCGTTGCACCGTGTATTCTGTAGTTTATTTAATACACCAACACATGCACATATATTCATTTAATTATCTAAAATTCACATTAAAACACTTAAAACGCTCCTCCATGTTTCGATCATACGATCATCCTCAGGGAGCATACATTGTTCCTTGCTTAAGTTATAGTTTAAAAACACTCAATGGTTTACATCGTTACATTGAGTTGGTGCTGTGGCAGTGTGTCTTGTGTATTGTGTGAGTCATATACTGTTCAGAATAAGCCTGGCTATGGATGTGTGGTGTGCGACGTATAGCGTGTGACTCACACGCTATACATCGCATTTGTTGGTGTATTAATTGAATAAACAGTTGAGTCTTTTTTATCTGCTTGGATAAAAATCAAGCACTTATCATGGGAATAAGTGCCACATAATTTGTCAAATAATTTGTGCGACGTATAGCGTGTGACTCATACAATATATATGTATATATATATATATATATATTAGTACGTAGTATGAACTGAATTACTTTGATAAACTTGTTTTACCCTTGGTGAGACCAAACATCTTATTCTAAGAATGCCGATCAAAATACGTCCACCCATATGGGCTACTAGGGATTGCGCTATCGGTTTTCAGCACAGTATTGTATCACGCAGAGGCGCAGTTGGTTGAGGTACTGTGCCTCAAGGCGGAAGATCGCGAGCTCGATTCCCAATGGTGTCCTTCCGGCCCTGGGGTCGACCCAGCCACTAACAATGAGCGCAGGATTATTTCCTAGGGAGTAAAGGCGGCCGGTGGGTAGGGGTGACAACCTTTTCACCTTTCTGTGCCGACTTCGTGAAATCCAGGACCCTTAACCTCCTGGAACCCTCAGGGCCTGTCAAGGCGTATTCATGACTTGCTTTGCTTTATAACAAGTATGCTATTCAAACGTCTGATGATATTTTACGAGTGTAGAAAAACAGCCAACTTTATTTCTCCTCTAATACTTATGTGGTTACCATTATTTATTTATGGAATATTCCAAAAACTTGTTAATATTACATGGTAATTGAAGGCTAGGGTTTGGGCGTATTTTTAACGACAGAAACACTACTATGTCTGTTTCCGAACAGTATGCCAGTGCTTGTTTTGCCTTGCCTGGATTGCCCTGGCATGACAAAAAGCTCATCACATTTCGATCGCGCACGGTCGCGACTCGTGGTTTACGCGGCCCTGACTCCTAAAAACATACTATTATCACAGAACATGTATACAGACTATTACGAAGAGTCACGACTATCAGCCTGGTTGGGGAAGTATCAGCTTTCATCCCTGACACTTATCAGATGTGTTCGAGGTGGATCGAACCACAGACTTACCCGATTTGAATACGAGTCTCACGTGATCCACTCACCTGACACACTTTTTCTGTCATCTATTGGGTATCACGCATAGTCACTGTACCATGCCGGTTACAGTCACGCACGACCACGCCGCTTGTAGCGCCACCAAACTTGTTTCCAGGGGTCCATTGAGCTTGCACAGAGCCATTAGACCAATGATTACTAGATCGGACACTTTATCCACGGATGATGTATACCATGCTGCAAGGCGGCACGACGTAAAACGTAAAAGTCACTGTCACATCCTTTTTCCTGCAGCCATCACGGTATGCCACACGCGGGACAGTAAACTGAACTCAATAAACCGCGTATGAAAAGTATATAATTTCAGATTATACTAGTGTATTCACAATATAGTTTTAAAGATTTAAGATACGCCTCGTGCTACATCAAGTGTCCGCTTTAGTTGTGCACCTGTACTGCGGTTAATTGATAACCATGCACAACCCACCTACTTAGCAATTCGAATATTTGTCTAGTTAATATCACAGTTGGGCAGACAGCGTGTAGTACTCACGCACCCCATAAAAAAGAATTATTGTGCGCTATTACACGAACAGTGGATGCTGGTATCATACTGAAACAGGAAAAAACTTATGTACTTGGGGATAATACCAATACTAATATTGTTTTGTCTGCCACAGATTGGCCACAGCTCAAATACAAGCTGCTGCAGTGAGATTCTGGTAATCATCCACTTCAGTAATATTGAGGAATGGAAAGTTAAAGCATTTATCTGTCCAATGTTCAGCTCAAACACAAGCTGTTGCAATGAGATTCTGGCAATCATCCACTTCAGTAATATTGAGGAATGAAAAGTGAAAGCATTTTTCTGTCCAATGTTCTGTGATTTATGAGAGCACATTGCTTTTTCGGAAGGTTCCCAGGCTTTGCCCTTTATTTGTTTAGGTAAGAACACATATATGAAAATGAGAATGGACTACTGTTGGAACAATGACAGGAAAAATCAAAATACTTGGAGAAAAATGTGTCCCAGTGCCACTGTCCAGAGACATAAGACTAAAATTAATCTGCATTATGTTCACACGTGTTACAGTTTTATACCATGGAGAGTACTTCAATGCTCAATATATGAGTTCATGGTCAATAACTTTACCATCACATTTTTCTGACAAGATGGACTTTGTAGTAGCTTTATTCCACACATCAGGATGGGAATATTAACTCATACAAGTAAAAGCAGAACAAACGTTTTTCATATATAAATGTGACATAAAACAGTATAATACATGTTGCTATAATTAATTTTAAACACTCTTGCATAAGCAAATGTACATCTGATTTGTACTATCATAGTACAGCCCACAGTATACTATCTGGTGTACAAACCATGTGCTAACTATTAAATTTTACAATCTTGAACTGGAGTATTGTTCAGTTTTCTTGTGTCTGGCAGTATCCGTAATTCTGAAAATACAAGTGAAATCAAAGAAAAAATTACCTTCTCAGACTAACAAACACTAACCTAGACAATTAGCAATATCAGAATACAGCATTCCTAGTAAGAAAATTGGCTGACAACATAAGGTGCCAAAAATCTGTGTGAAAAAGAGAAACACAGCTGTCCAGCTGAATTTTAATACATTTCTAAGGCAAAGCCACAGAGCACTAAAATTTGCTTAAATAATGCCTAATTTGTGTTTAAGTTTCTGTGTGTTGTTTTTAAAAAAAGTGATTTTTATTGTAATCTAATATGATACTACTTGGTCTTAAGTTCATTGCCACAATGGTGTATACTGTATGTAACATCCAGACATGTAGTACAAGAACCTGTATATGGTAATTCAAACTCTTATTATGACAGTTACCACTTCAATATGCTTCAGCTCAGTCTGAGTCACATCTTCAAGGAGCCAACCATGATGCAAATCACGGTGCTAATGGACTTTTATGACAGAGGCTTTAGGTGTGACAGAATTGTTGCACCATTGTAACAAGGCCCTGAGTATATAATTAGCAACAATTAGTACATAACTCTAAATTTTAAAATTTGTATGGTGGCATATTTCAAAACATTTGTTAGCTGCATGAGTACTTCCAGAACATACAATCTCCAGTTATCTTTAAGGTATATTTTAAATGCTGTCAGTTGCTTTGACTACATAGCACTGAATGGTTTGATGTTTAGTGAATCATGCATTAGAAAGGATATGGAAAGAAGTGGCTGTGACCTCATTTGAGGTACTATCCTAGCATTTGTTTGAGTGGCTAAGGAAAACTATTGAAAACCTCTCAGAATGGCTGGCCTTCAGGCCAGGATTTGAGTAACATGCCTAGTGAACATGAAGAAGGAATATTACCAACTTAAATGCAGTTATTTGATGCATATTATCTTATTTTCTTTCTATTTATTCTTCTTCCTTCCTTTTTATGTGCTTCATTACTCTGATATGTTCTACTACATATGTATATATATATATGATAGTCACACAATTAAAGTTCAGACCAACATGAATCTAAGTGCTTCTGCCAGGGTAATAAATTAAGACTATTCCTGCTCCTTTATTTAGATTCTGTAGCTCACAAACTGTGTGGTCATTTATGTTACACATGCTGCCATTCCATTTTATATACACATATAGTAATTAATGTGATATGTACCATATTTTCCAGGTTCAGATTCATATGCTTGTACTACAGTTGTCCTTAACTCTTCTTCCACAGCTTTAGAAAGTTTTATCATCTGCAAATGAAGAAAGACACATATCATAAAATATACTACACGTCATAACACTTAAAACACTCTTACAAACATGAATTACCTGACTTACTACTTCTGAATCTGTAATATGCTTGTTCTTTTTATACTCTTCATTAATTTTTCTCCTTGCAGCTGAAACATGTTCTTAAGATGTTAACATTTCAAAGTGAATTACACAAACAAATACAAAGAAATATTATTATGTACATGAATGACTTTTGTTAGTAGAATGAAGCAAAAATACCAGTCAAGGTCAATAACACAAATTTGCTTTGATTTTAAATTAGCGATGGTGTTATTTAACATTTACTTTTCAGCACCTTTACCAATCTTCGAAGTGGTCTGACAGGTAGTAATGCAATCACTGTTTACAAAATGTGAATTATTTGGGTTCTGTGTGTGTGTGTGTGTGTGTGTGTGCGCGCGCGCGCATGCATGTATGTGTGATTCACAGCTACTGCAACATCTAATTCTTTTTGCACCTGACTGAAATTCATTATGCCTATGCAAACGTGGTGAAATTAATATAATCATACAACTTCAGATCGTAAAACAGACACAGGAATATAGTGGGTAAGATTTGCTAGGTGATTTTCACCACACTTTTGTTTTACGTAAAAGCTCTGTGGTATGCTGTCAATTCACACTAATGCAAATTTACATATCAGCTGCATAACCTAAATAAACTAAAAGTGAGGGCTTCACATTATGAGGTGTGATATGCAGCAAATTATTATGGTGCCTGTTTAATCTTAATTGAAACTGATGTGTGGTTGACCGTGCATCGTAATTCAGTGTGGATAAGAAAAACCAACTAGATGTCACTTTCTGTATTCTTTATTTCTCTTCTAATAGTTGCTCAACATGTTTCGGGCAACCATATG
>Ga0209755_10004913_pt1 | contig 15492 bp, 11 predicted proteins | sample TergutCo191P1_FD_187301 | JGI IMG/M metagenome (GOLD analysis project Ga0209755, IMG submission 187301) | Cornitermes sp. P1 segment gut microbial communities from Petit-Saut dam, French Guiana - Co191P1 (SPAdes) (version 2) | ecosystem: Host-associated > Arthropoda: Insects > Digestive system... | reverse complement strand
GTTTAATGGTGTTATAGACTTTGCGCGGGTTTGATGTGCCGCTTGCATCTTTGAAGCAGACGCTGGTATATGGAACTCCCGCATCCATAATTTGCTTCAGGGTTTCAGTATAAAATTCCGCTTCGTGCGCGCCTTTGCTTTCGCAGCCACGGGGCAGTTCCATCATGGTAACCACAACCTCGTGTTCCAAGCCTGCATTGGTGATGCACTGGCCGGAGTAAATGAGGTTATTCACGTCGTTCAGAGCGTCAAAGTTGCGAATGCGAGTCATGCCGTGTTTTTTGAACATCTTGGCATGGAGGTCAATCATGTCTTTGGGCTGAGGGCCCATAGCGACAACGTTTATGCCTCTAGCAAGGGTTTGCAGCCGGATTTTCGGCCCAACCGTCTTGCGGAAGGTATCCATCATGTCAAACGCATCTTCGTTGCAGTATAGGTATGGAGCTTGGTACCGGGCCCCTCCGCCTGCCTCAAAATGCTCAATTCCGGCATGCACAGCCGCTTCAAGAGCGGGAAGAAAGTCTTTTGTCAAAACGCGGGCGCCAAAAACAGACTGGAACCCGTCGCGGAAGCTAGTATCTTGGAAAAGGATTTTTTTCATAGGGGATAATATAGAAAATATTTAATGCAATGCTACTTTCCTATAAACACATTCATTTTTTCCACGCCGCCTGCACGCAAAACAAAGATGTACTGATGCTCGGCCGGAGCTATGTCTAAAGGGGCAAAATCCAAATCCATATTGCGCTGCCAAACGGCATAGTTGTCAAAAACCCCTATTTTCCTGCATTTTTTATCCAAAATATAAACCCCAAAATTATTCGCAATAATTCTGTCTGCCGAACAAATTTTTTTCTCGCCAAGCAATAATTCGCTGTTGATAGTAGAGCCGGTTTTTGAATACATAACCAAAGCATTCTCTTCCACAGCATAATATTCGCTACCGGTTGCTGCCAATGCCAAAGTTTTTCGTGAAGGCACGCTTCCTGTTTTTGCGCATGGCTTTATGCTCCAAATTTCAATCCCCATATCGCTGCCAACAGCAAGCTCATTTCCGTTAATTGCAAAAACTCCGTCTCTGGCCTCGCACGCTAAGACGTCGTCCATAAATCTCAATTGCGCTCTGTCTTGGACGTAAAAGCCGGCGCCTCCGGCAAAAACATCGCTTGGAAATCCGTCAAAAGGATAAGTGTCTTGCAGATCATAATAACATTCATATAAGTATTTATAGGAATGCACTTTAGAAAAATTATCCAAAAAGTAGAGATTATCTCCGCTAACAGACATTTTTATCGGTTTAAATTCGTTAAAGTTGCGAAACTCGCAGGAAGTTTTTCCAACCGCTGCGCTTTCCCATTCTCCGCCGCACCCAAACAGGGCTGCGCAAAAAAAACATATTGCTATGCGCATAGCTTGTCTTTTAGCGGTTTCCACCAATTCTCATTTTCCTTATACCATTTCACTGTTTCCGGGAGCCCGGTCTCAAAGGTGTATTTTGGTTCCCAGCCCAATTCTTTGCGAATGCGTGTTGCGTCTATCGCATAGCGCAAATCGTGCCCAAGGCGGTCTGTAACAAATTCAATGTTCTCTTCGCCCATTCCCATTATTTTAACGAGTTCTTTTGCAATGTTTATGTTTTTCCATTCATTGCTTCCGCCGATATTGTAAACCCTGCCTGCCTTGCCTTTTTCCAAAGCGAGCAAAATTCCTCTGCAATGATCTTCTACATGAAGCCAGTCGCGAATATTTTGCCCCTTTCCATACACGGGGATTTTTTTGCCCTGCATTAGATTTGTGACTGCAAGCGGAATTAGTTTTTCTGGGAACTGGTACGGCCCATAGTTGTTTGAGCAGCGGGTAATCACGGCATCCAGCTTGTAGGTTTCGTGCCAAGCGCGAACCAAAAAGTCTGCTCCGGCTTTTGAGGCACTGTATGGGCTGTTCGGGGCGAGAGGCGTGTCTTCCGTAAAGTAGCCTGTTTCTCCGAGCGTTCCATAGACTTCGTCTGTGCTGACTTGCAAAAACCTTGCGTTTTTTTCCTTTGCGTATTTGAGCAGTTTCAAAGTCCCTTCCACATTAGTGCGAATAAATATGCCGGGATTTTTAATGGAATTATCAACATGAGATTCCGCTGCGAAATGCGCAATGGCATCAAGCTTGCCGGTGAACAAATCTCCGGCGGCGCAAATAGCGGATTCATCTGTTATGTCGCCTTTTAAAAAGGAATAGCGAGGATTATTTTCAACATCTTTTAAATTCTCGATGTTGCCTGCGTAAGTTAAAGCGTCTATATTTACAATATTCCAATCCGGTTTTTCTTTCAAAACAAGCCGGACAAAATTTGTACCTATAAATCCGCAGCAACCTGTGACTAATATATTCATGCACACTCCGGGTCATTTTTGTGCGAGTCGCACCATTTTTTTACTTCGCGGGCCAACACCGGAGAGACTTTGCCGCTTTTTGAATAGCGAACCAGTGCCGAGCCGCAAAGAGGATATATTTCTATAGGGAAATACCTGTGCTTGCACCATGTGACTATCTGTTCCATGCTGAGAGCGCTTCTCAATACATCGGGAGGAATTTCGTGCCAGGGGGCTCCGTCTGCATCTTTCCAAATTTGCTTATCCCAAAATTCTACGCATTCTCTGTGATATATTCTATCCTGAGCGTTATCTCTGTCTGTAGTCTCTTCTTTTTTTTTCAAGCAATAGCTTTCCTGCGCTTCCGAGTTGAGGAAAACGCTAACGGCACCTTCTTTGATTTTCATATTCACTTCAAAGGTATCAACCAGCATCCCGGCAAAAATTCCTGCCCCGCCCAGAATATTGTAAACAGGGTCTATACGGCTATTGCCGTCCAAAAAAGTTTCATCAAATCTAAAATATTCCGGCGTGGTGGCATAAAAAAGCACATTTACATTTCCGATTGCCGGCAAGCTTATCCCCATAATAGGAATGCTGTCTATGTCTTTATTCATATTTCCTATTTGCTGATTTTTTGTGGTATATGCAATTCTTCTATCGCCAAAAAAGGCGTAGTCGGCAGTGTCTCTTTTTCTGAATTGCCCCAAAATGTTATCTATGGAATTTTCGCCCCAATAAACGTCTTGGTTATAAATCAGTGAAACCAGAATTCCTCCAACATCGTTGCTGTATTTTGGAATGAAATAGTTTGACTGCAAGTCCATGGGCGGCGGCAGATATAAAACCGTATCTCCGGATTTATATTGTTTCCTTTCCAAATCGTAAGCTCTTAAAATTTTGAGTTCTTTTGGTATGTAGGTTTTTGCGCTGAATCTGCTAACAACTCTTGCTCCGGCGCTATCCCATGTTATTGTCGCATTCAGCTCGTAATTTTTGCCCGCATCTGCTATTAAATCTTTTGGCCCCGCGAAGCAGTTAGGATTTTCAGAGGTACCTGTAGGATACGGTTCCAGAGAAAACGAGGTTTCATGCCCGTTGAATGAGCCGGACATCGTAACATTCGCAGATTCATAAAACGCAAAGCCGTGCATGCGGGTTTCCCCAAGCGAATGCAATTTATCCATGCACACATTTTCCACAGGCCGCCCGGAAACAATATATGCGAAAATCCATATCCCCTGATAATTATCCGGATTTTCCGGCCAATAGCTCCACGGCCCCTGGCACGAGAGGAGCAATAAAAAGAGAAATGGTATTTTAGTTTTCATGCCCTGTGGACGTTAATTTAGAAAATTAAGGGAAGTTTATGGAGCAATGCAACAGTCATAGCCGACGAATGGATCCCGTTCCTCTACTTCAACTATGGTTGCCGTATAATCACTTTGGACTTGAACCAAGTAGTCGTAACCATTTTTGAGAATAGGGGCTTCCCCTTCAAATAGAACAGGAATTTGAACTGAGCCGTCATTCATGTTTATTGCCAAAGCTTTTTGTGTGCCTTCCTCTGTGCTTTCTATTTCATATACCAGTAGCTCGCCGCTATTAATGGTATCATAGCCATTTTGGGAGTACAGTCTATCTGAATCAGCAATTGTCACATAACCAATCTGGTTTTCAACATTAAATTTAATTTTCACATATGCAACAGGAGATATTAGCGAATCTCTTTTCCATTCTACTAAATTTGTTGCGCTTGAAGGAAAACTGTAACTGCCAATGTCACTTGCAACAGGATGAGGAGATATTGTAATCGGTTCAAATGAATTTTGGATTATTAGCGTAGAAGTCGTTTGGGCTTGAAAATTATAATGTACAAAAACAGGGTATAAAACCAAAGGAGTTGGAGTTGCAGCGTAAACAGTTCCTGTATAAATTTTATTTGGAAACGATCGCTGTAAATAAGCAACTCTTTTACCTGTCATGCCGTTTTTGCGAAGTTCCATGCCTATCTGGCCATAATTTGTAACTATAAATCCATAATCTCCGGTATAGTCAGAGTTTATGGCAATACGAAACTTTTGGCCTTTCTTGTAAAGTGCCATTGCAGTAAACTCTGTTTTTGCCGCAGAAGGATTGGTTTTATTATTTTCATATTCATTAAGGCTAACTCCGCGCAAAAACATATCACTGCCAAGGTCGAAATCTAAATTATTGCTAACATCAAATGTTTTGGCACTGAGAGCCTTTACTCCCCCCAAAATATTTTCCTGAACATTGAAGCGCAAGCTATGGAATACCACGATGTCTTTATTCGTGTTGTTAACAATCTCCAAAGTTCCGTTTTCATCATCCCAATTAATGCCATCCGATTCAACGACTTGATTGTTATTTTCTTCTTCAGAAGAGCAAGAATATAACAAAACCAAGCTGGAAATTAAGAGAAAATATTTCATGACCAACCTCCTTATCTATATACAGAACCTATTTCTACATTTTGGAAATTAAGTTGAATATTTTGGCTCGGATGTAATGGATTAAAAACACCGCTTAAGTAATAACCATTATCCAATCCATCCCAACCCCAATTATTATGTATATGATATGATATTTTATTTGATATTACTGTATCATCTATAATCTTGAATGTATTAAATGCCATAAGACCATCTATAACCCAAGCATGACCAACAGAGTTGTTATTGATGATAGTACGACCATTTGCCATTAAAGGCCTTCTGTAAGTAGGTGCCAAGAATGAATTAACAATTTCTATATCATAAGGCTTAAAATAAGTGTTCCAAGGAAGCTTAAATCCTTTGGTTAGCAAAAAATGCAAACCATCTGCCGACTGAGCTCCGCTAGCATCACAACCATAATATAAATTGATACTGCTTACTTGTTCAAATAAACTTGATACTTGCACTCTCGCACTAGTTTTTTTTGCTATCGTTGCTATATTATCTGTCGAATATATTGTAAAGTCATTTTTATTCTTGAATTCATTTAATGTTGCCCAAGCATAAGAATTACCATTTATATTTGTAGGGTATTGCCAATAAGACATAATTTGTACTGTTGCTGTTGCTACACAACCAGTTTTATATTTATTACAAATTGGATCCGAACTGTCAAGTCTTAGATTAAAAGGTCCTCCTTGCCCCCATTCCACAGGCACAAGTGGGAATACATATTTAATGGGAATAGGCAGAATAATAGTATCGGCTCTTGTTTGAGCTGCCTGCTTCTGCTCTTCGATCTTGCCGGGTTCAACTAGCAATTTTCCCAAAATGCCATCAGGCATGGCCTCTCCATGCCGCTCGGCTTCGATGATGGATTCAAGCACATAGCCCTCTAGCCTCTCCAAAAATATCATTAAGCCGGGGTTATCCGTCTTGCCATTGACCAAATGACCCCATTTTGTGAACGCAAACAATGGGCTGTCAACTCGCTTGTCAATAGAAACTATAGCAAAACCCAAAGAATCGTTGAAATTGAAAACATAGGCCAAAGTGTCTGAAAATCCGATATCCCTGTATTCGCCGGATTCCAGAACAGCAGCTTTAACTGCTCCGAAACGCAAAACGGAAACGGAACTTACCATTCTTGAGCCAGATTCCGAAGGATGCTCCCTGTCCAAGAAGCCAATAGCCGCTTGCGCCTGCGCCATAGCCTCTTCCATATCAATACGGTTGTAGAATTCCTGCATTTTTGGAGCAAACTCAATTTCGTTAACAGTCAAATTGCTATCGGACAGGCTATAATCGGAGCATGAAAAAAGAAAGACAAGAGAAAGCAAACTAAAAGCAAATTTGCGCATGTTCATAAACGTTCTCCTAAATTATGCATTAACAGTAATATACATTATTTTTAACAGATTATGCTAATGTTTGGGGGGAATACTGCTCCAAGTTGGAATAAATCCTAATAGCCGCTAGCCGAGGGATGAAGATTGGCTTCTTCAGCGTTTACTATATTATAATTGCTCCTCCAAGGTAACCTTGTGAAAATCAAGGGTAGTCCCGCTACTGTAACGGCTAAGGCCGAAGCCAGAAAACTTGCCGGAGTGTAAAATATCATAAGATATTTTGCGGCGATGTTTCGAGGTAGAACTATGAATATCCGCACCCTCTGGCTTTCCATAGCCCTATGCCTTGCCCCGGCAATAGCGCAGATTAGTTTAGCTGACCTGCTAAACAACCCGGAAAAGGTAAAAAACATTGCCTATGGCACTAATTTGCAAACCGTGCCATATACCAACTTTGGCCAATTGGCCGATTTGGTGGCAGGCGATGCCGAGCAGCACTTCAGAGAAACCGGAGACAGCTACTGGGCCACAGCATATAAAATAACACTCACCAAGGGAAGCAGAGTTAGAATGAAATCATCAAAAATAGACGGCGATTCTCATTTAGATGTCTATTGGAAAAACGGAGGCATATATGAATTTATAGATCACAATATAGGTATATACGCAAATGATCCGGATTCCTATCTGAGTCTTGTAATACAAAAAGACGGTGATTACTACATAGTTATAGCCGATGATTCGCCGGAGGTTACGGGGTATCATACTTTAATGGTATGGATACCAACAAATCCTTTATATACAGACATTCACTATACATCCATTACAGCTAACGCTTTGCCTGCTCTTGGTACGAAATTCACTCTGGTAGAGATTAGAGAAAAGGATTTTCCCGGAATAGGATTTAAGTTCATCGCAGAAAAAGGCAAAACTTATGCTATTAAAGCTAATTACTTTTCCAAGGTAAAACATGATATGTTTTATTCCATAACTCTGCTTAATAAATTAACCGGAGATTGGAACGAAGACATGGTAGCAACTAACAATAAATGGGATTATGATGTTTTAGAACTCTCTCAAAATATTATTTATACTGCCAATGAAAGCGGTACAATATATATATTGCTGGATAATTACGATCTTTTTAATATAGAGAAGTTTTACGAAGATGTATATTGCGCAATTGAAATAAAAGAGGTGAACGAAAAAGCGGTTAGCTTGGCAAAGTTTTTAGACAATACGAAAAAAACCATAGCTTACAGCCCAAAGCTTGAGTTTGTAACCGGTGGAGATATAATTGATTTGGTGGAAGGGCAAACAGGAGTTTTCAGATTAACCGGCAATAATTATTATGCCATAGCGCATAAGATAACGCTTGCCCCAAATGATAATATTGAGATATTATCATCAAAAGAATATCCATATACTCCTTGGTTGGATTCTTATTTATATATCTATAGAAAAAACGGGAATGAATATGAATATATTGCTGATAATGACTATCACTACGGAATTTCCGACAACAGCATGGATTCATATCTCAACTTCACGGCAACTAAAGCCGGCGATTATTACATAGTTGTAACCGATGCTTCACCGGATCTCGCTGGCTCTTATTACATGAAAGTGTGGAATACCGAAAATAGGCCAGATAACACAATTACCGCCATACACGCAAATGCAAACAGCATAACGGCAACAAAAGAAGAAGAAATACTCGCAAGCCTTGTAACGCTAAAGCTAAGCGGAACTGTTGGCAACGGCACAGTTGCTATTATAAACAACCCGCACGACTGGACTATTGCAAGCGACAAACATTCTGCTACATATAAGCCTGCCACTGCGCCTATAGCACCCTATGGTTTTGTGTATGCAAGCGAATTGGAACCAATAACAATCAACATATACGGTATCTTTTCTCCTGTAATAACCAAAGCTCCGCAACCGGCTTCATTTAAAGCATGGGCGCAAAACGGCACCTTGCATTTGAACGGCCTAACCACAGGCAAAACCTGGAGCGTTTACACCGCCTCAGGAACTATGGTACGGCAAGGCATTGCAAACGGCGCAAACGCAACCGTGCATCTAAACGCCAAGGGAGTTTACTTTGTGTACAGCGAAAAGCGAGCTTTAATGGTGATAAACAAGGAGTAAACAGCTATGTTCTTCAAACTTTCAACACTGGCACTGGCCATGCTTATTTCAACAGCAACGGCGCAAACGCTAGATTTCCGCGACGGCATTGATTTTTATTTCCCATGGTATGATCGAGATGCGCCATACAAAGCTTTTGTTTACGAACGAACGCTGGATGAAACCACGCTTTTAACTTTTAGCAGTACCAATGGTGCTCGTTTTATAGTGTGGGATGAGTCCAAAACGAACGATATTTGCTGGAACGCAAAAGAATGCTTGCTGGAACCAGGGACATATTACATATCAATAGATGAAACGCATAATAGAATCCCGGCAACCACTATCGCCATTGACAAAGCGCAGCCGTTTGATTTTGAGCGAATAAACTTAAACCAGCCTTTTAGTAGACCTCTTGTTTTTAACAACGAAACCCCCACTATCATGGGATTTATCCCTGTTCATCTGTATAGCTTTGAAATAACGCAACCCTCAATTTTAAAACTTGAAGCTAACAGAGATGTTCATTTCGGGATATGCGATAACGCTTATTTATTCGGTTGCCAAGACTTGAGCGACCTGACGCTTCGCAATTATTCAACGGTTTTATCTCCAGGAACTTATTATTTAGCAGTAGCAAATATCTACATGTTGGGCAGCAGTTTTTCAACTACTGTTAAAATAGAACGGAGCTCACTGCAAGAAGAATCTTTTAGCATAAAAAATATGGAGGCCCTGCCATTCTCTTCCAATCTCTTTTTCCATCCGAGCTACAATTCGCGAAAAAAGGGCAATGTTATTGAAAAAGCATTCAAACTCGTTTTGAATGACGAAACGATGATATATTATGCCGATGGCAACTCAAATTTGTCTATTTGTACCGACAAGGAATTGGCAAGCTGCGCAGGCTCTTACTGGCATGGTGATATATTTGCCTTGCGAGAAGGCACATATTATCTTGTTTTCAATGATAATGGCTATTATAATAGTAAGGGCGAATATCTTGATGTTTTTGTTAGGCTTGAAGATTTTGATTTTTACGATTTCACGCAAATAGCAATTCCTTTTAAAGATGCTTTCTCTTTTGACAGCGAAACGCCGATTGTACAGGGCAACCGGGCTTTTTTGCATGAATTCACGCTGCAAGAAGATGCGCTTTTGAAATTCAATGCCGATGATGATGTTAAGTTTAGCGTGTACAGAGAAGCGGATATTTATTTGAAGGAGCCGATTCTCAACTACGGTTATTTTTCCGCAGGAAAATATTATTTAAAAATAGGAGCCGCTAAAGTTGGTAATTATACAGTCAATATTGAAATTAACAAGATTGCGCCGGAACAATTTAGCATTGTGGATATGCTCCTGCCATTTGATGAAGATATTTATTTCAACCCGGCTTCCAATTACCGCATAAACAATGACGGCAATATGGAAAAAGTTTTCAAGCTAGATCTCTCAGAAAATACTCTTATAAATCTTGGCCAAAACAATCCGCCTCTATGCATTTATGCAAGCGAAGATTTAAATAGCATAATTGATTGCTATGATTATTTTTATCACAAAGACTTGGCTTTATCTGCCGGCATTCACTATCTCGCTTTCAACGACAACGGCTATTCCAAGCGAAATATCGGTTATTACTTGCACTCCGATGCTTCTCTCAGCGCATTTGAAGGTGATTTTACGGAAATAACCGAATTTCCCTCTAACAGGCAACTGGTTTTTGACAACAAAGTGCCTGCGTTATGGAACCACCGTACTTATCTGTATAAATTAAAGCTGGCCGAAGCTTCTCATTTATATTTCAATTCTGATAAAGTAGGTAACATTAATTTCCATTTGTATGAAGACCCGTTATTGCAAAATCAAATTACTCAGAGCGAGCTTGAGGCCGGAACATATTATTTAAGGGTAACGGGAAACTATGGCAATTATAACGCCAATATTGTAATTAGCGATACCGAAGTGGCAACCGGCATTGCCGGCAGTTTCATCTCTAACGGCAATATCAGAGCTTATGCTTTGGGCAACAGCATTATGCTGAGCAATTTGCCTAAAAACACAAAAGTAGAAGTCTATAGCCTGAGCGGCAAGCTTATATCAAGTAAATCCTTTAATCAAGCGAATCAAAGTTCAGACATTAGCGTTGAAGTTCAGGCAAAAGGAGTATATATAGTAAAAGCCGGAAACAAAACATTGAGAATTCCTGTTCGGTAAAAGGGGGCGCAATGAGTATCCGTCTGCTAATTCTATCCATGGCCCTGTGCTTTGCTCCGGCAATGGCGCAAATAAGCTTAACCGAATTGATGAACAACACTGCGAAAGTAAAAACCATCACCTATGGCACTAATTTGCTAACCGTGCCATATACCGGCTACGGTCAATTGACTGATATTGTGTCCGGTGCATACAATCATTTCAAAGAAACCGGTGCCGATTATTATGCAATAGCCTATAAAATAACGCTTGCCAAAGGCGACCGAATTAGAATAAAATCGTCCATATATAGAGGGAACTCGCATTTGGATATCTATCGGAAAAACGGAAATGCTTATAATTTTATAGAGCACAATGATAATATATCTGCGGATAATTTAGATTCCTATATAGGCCTCATTGCAGACAAAGCCGGCGATTACTACATAGTGATAGCCGACGACTCGCCGAATACACAGCCATTTTACACTTTAAATGTATGGATACCGACAACTCCTTTATATACGGAAATCGCCTATATGCCTCTCACTGTTGGCGCACCGCCTGTTCTGGGCGCACCGCTTAACTATATAGAGGTTAGGGGAGAAGACATGCCCGGAGCCGGATATAGCTTTACTGCGAAAAAAGGCAAAACTTATGCTATTAGCACTCGTTACCCCTTAGCTCTGTTAAATAAATTAACGGGTGAGTGGTACGAAGACAAAATGAATGAATCCTCCCTTTATGCAGCCAATGAAGATGGCATTGTAAATGTTTTTCTGGAAAATCGCAATCCCGATAAAAGAGATGAATATTACACCATTGAAATAAAAGAGATGAAAACAGAGCCTGTTAGCATTGCAGAGTTGCTGGGCAATACAACTAAAACAATCCCTTACAGCACGGCATTGGCATTTGCAAGCGGTGGAGAGACAAACGATTTAGTGGTTATAAACGGCAGCAATTATTATGCCGCAGCATATAAAATAACGCTTGCTCAAGAAAACAATATCAAGATATTTTCATCAAAGATCGGAGAATTCCATTCAAGGCCAACAGATTCTTATTTATATGTCTATAAGAGCAGGGACGGCGGCTATGATCTTATCGCTGAAAATGATGATGGCGGTGGCGATTTGAATTCCTATATCAGCCTAACAGCAAGCGAAAATAGCGATTACTACATAGTTGTAACAGATATTAATCCCAACATCGGCGGTTCTTACTGCCTGAAAGCATGGAATACCGGGGGGAGACCTGCAGGTGTAATTACCTCCATATATGCAAATGCCGAAAGCATAGATGTAAAACACAATGCAGACGACGACGAAATACTCGCAAACCTTGTAAGGCTGACTTTAAACGGAATTGTCAGCACCGCCACTGTTGCTATTGCAAACAACCCGTACGGCTGGGCCATTTCGGACGACAAGCGTTCTGCTGCCTATAGGCCGGTCACTGTGTCCGGGCCATACGGTTTTGAATATGCAAACGGATTGGAGCCTATAACCGTCAACATATCGCTCCTCTCGGTTCCTGTAATAGCCAAAACTCCGCAACCGGCTTCATTCAAGGCATGGGCGCAGAACGGCACTTTGCATTTGAACGGCTTAACCATAGGCAAAACGTGGAGAGTTTACACTGCGGCAGGAGTTCTTGTGCGGCAAGGCATTGCGACCGGCGCAAGCGCAACCGTGCATTTGAATGCCAAGGGAGCCTATTTTGCGCATAGCGAAAAGCAAACCTTGAAGGTGGTGAATAGGTAATATTTTCTATCTTACTCACCATGAAAAAATACCGCATTGAAACCCTCGCTGTCCACGCCGGGCAAGAAAAACCCGATAGCGCAACCAATGCGCGCGCTGTTCCAATTTACAGAACCTCTGCTTACGTGTTCAATAGCGCAGAGCACGCCGCTAATTTGTTCTGCTTAAAAGAACTCGGCAATATTTACACACGGCTCACAAACCCAACTACCGAAATTCTGGAAAACAGGGTTACTGCTCTTGAAGGCGGCGCAGCGTCTGTTGCCCTTGCGAGCGGAATGTCTGCAATATTCTATGCGATAGTAAACCTCGCTCAGGCCGGCGATGAAATTGTCAGCGCAACCAACCTCTACGGCGGCACTTACACGCAATTTGACGCAATTCTGCCAACGCTGGGCATACATGTCAAGTTTGTGGATCAGAGCAAGCCGGAAAATTTTGAAAAAGCCATCACTCCAAAAACCAGAGCTTTTTATGTAGAAACTATAGGCAATCCGGGGCTTGAGGTGGTGGATTTCAAAGCTATAGCAGACATTGCGCACAAACACGGGATTCCGCTTATTGTGGACTCCACTTACACAACCCCGTATATGTTCAGAGCCCTTGAGCACGGCGCAGACATAGTGGTGAACTCGCTCACAAAATGGATGGGCGGCTCCGGGACAAGCATTGGCGGCATAATCACCGATGCGGGTAAATTTAATTGGGAAAAACATCCGCTTTTTGCCGAACCCGACAAGAATTATCACGATATTCGCTGGGCGTATGATGTTCCGGAAGCTTTAAAGCATATAGTTTTCGCCGTCCGTGCACGTTTTGTGCCGCTTCGCAATTTGGGCGCTGCTCTTTCGCCGGATAACGCTTGGCAGTTCCTGCTTGGGTTGGAAACTTTACCGCTCCGCATGGCTCGCCACAACGAAAATAACCTTAAAGTCGCAGAGTGGCTTGCGAAACACCCGAAAGTCGCATGGGTACGCTACCCCGGGTTGCCAAACGACCCGAGCTATGAGCTTGCGAAAAAATACTTCCAAAACGGTTTTGGCGGTACGCTCGCAATGGGTCTGAAAAGCGGCTACGACGGTGCTGTGAAATTTATAGAAAATGTGCCCCTGTTCTCACACGTGGCAAATATCGGCGATACCAAAAGCCTGGTAACACATCCGGCTAGCACAACGCATTCGCAGCTTTCCAAGGAACAACAGCTCGCAAGCGGCATAACTCCGGAGTTTATACGCCTGAGCATAGGCATTGAGCACATAGACGATATTCTGGAAGCATTGGAAAAAGGATTTTCTACATTATAATAGTGTTTGATTTGAAAATAACAAAAATCAGTGAGCAGAGCGATAAAAAAGCGTTGGAGGCTCTTTTGCGCAAAATACCGGGGCTTACAGCAAATCAAATTTCTATGGGTTTAAGATATCAGCCGTTTAAAGTATTTACCACCGCAGGAGAAGAGCAGGCGCATGCCATGAAAAATACGCTTGAAAAGCTGGGCGCAGCATGCGAAATAGAAAATGCGGAGATGTCTGCCCAAAGAAACCCTGAAGCAGACAAAATATCGATTACTCCAAGAAAAGAAGAAGAAAAAAAATTTCAGTGGCGTTTTTTGCTAACCGTATTGGGAGTTTTGGTGTTTCTCATAGCTGTATCAATTTATTTTTCCAACGTAGAGCAAAGCGCGCCAAAGCATAAAGCTCCTCCACAACCTCCGGCTGTTGCGCAAGGGGCGGCAACAGCGCAAGTGCCAAAAACATCCGGCACGCAAAAAAATAAACACACCGGCACATCAAAAAGCAGGGCCGCTTTAAAGCAAGACCTTGTTAAAAATTCTTATGACACGGAAGCTTGGAAAGCACTTGCCGAAAATCTTGAGGCTGCCGGAGACACCGCAGCGGCACGCGCCGCAAAAGATTCTTATGACAAAGCCGTGAGAACGCAAATGGTGCTTTCAAGTTTGGCAAGAACTTTTGGCAACAATGTTCGGGTAGAAATTACGGAAACCTCGGTTTATTACCGCACAAGCAAAGATTTTTCTGATTCGCAATTTAATTTGGAAGCGGAAAGATTAAGAGATTCTCTGAGCGCTAGATTTCCGGGCAAAAGAAATTTGGTTATTGAAAACTACACTTCAGATAACAGGGTGCAACGAATTATATTGGAACCAAACAATTAACCCAGAGAAAACGATTCGCCTAAATAAATTCTTTTGGCTTCCTCATCATTTGCCAGAAACTGAGATGTACCTTCCGTTAGCACTTCGCTTTTGTACATAATATAGGCACGGTCTGTTATGGAGAGCGTTTCTCTCACATTGTGGTCTGTTATCAAAATGCCCATGCCTTTTGCTCTTAGTGAGCTTATTATCATTTTTATATCATCAACGGCTATCGGATCTATGCCGGCGAACGGTTCGTCGAGCAAAAGAAATCCGGGTTCGCTTGCGAGGGCACGTGCTATTTCCAAGCGTCTGCGCTCGCCGCCGGAGCAGCTATGCGCGGTGGTTTTTCTTATGTGGGTTATTTTGAATTCTTCCAGCAATTGCTCAAGCCGTTCTTTGCGCTGTTTGCGGTTGAGCTTGAGCGTTTCAAGGATTGCCATTATGTTGTTTTCAACGGAGAGCTTGCGAAATATGGAAGCCTCTTGCGGAAGGTATCCGAGCCCTAATTTCGCCCGGCTGTGCATGGGCAAAAAGCTTATGTCTTGAGAGTCCAGAAACACATGGCCTTTATCGGGTTTCACAAGCCCGACTATCATATAAAACGATGTAGTTTTGCCTGCGCCGTTTGGCCCCAAAAGCCCGACAATTTCCCCGCGCGAAACGCTGAGAGAAACATCTCTGACCACAGTTCTGCCGCTGTATGTTTTGCAGATTTTGGCCGTATGTATGGTGCTTATGCTTGCTGGCATTTAGGGAATGTAGTAATTTCTTATCATCACCTTCCCAACTCGTGATGAACTGCCAGCAGCGGTGCATTAGGCGTATTTCTTGCTCACAATCTCCCCACCCCAAGCATAATCCGTAAAAGTCTTGCTCTCAAAACGCCCGACTAAACCTACCTTGTTTATGCCGATTTTGCCGGCTCGCTTTTCTGCTAACAACAAGTAATCTTTTATTGGAGTCTCTTTAATTTCAATAGCAAGCAAGTAGGGGCTGGCACGCAGGCCAGCCCCTACTTGCAATATAAAATCTATTTCGCCGCTTTTGTCATTGTAAAAAGACAGT
>Ga0209755_10004912_pt1 | contig 15496 bp, 10 predicted proteins | sample TergutCo191P1_FD_187301 | JGI IMG/M metagenome (GOLD analysis project Ga0209755, IMG submission 187301) | Cornitermes sp. P1 segment gut microbial communities from Petit-Saut dam, French Guiana - Co191P1 (SPAdes) (version 2) | ecosystem: Host-associated > Arthropoda: Insects > Digestive system... | reverse complement strand
TAATTCCAAAGTCACTATCACAAAGTCTAACAAGACTCAACTTGCACCTAAATATATATATACATATATACAACTGCAAAAATCTGTAATTCTTGGCACATGTTCAATTGTAAGAAACTTTTTAAACTACAAGTAAGACCACCGAGCCTAATCCTGTTGATTACAACATCCCAGGATAGGTGAATATTTCCCAGCCAAAGCTGAGAAGTGAAAAATTTGATGATGATGATGATAATAATAATAATAACAGAAGACAGAAATGTGATTAAAAAGGAAGCCAAGAAGATTATAAAATATAAAGACCTTACAATAGAAATACAGTGCATGTGGAATTTAAAAACAAAGGTGATACCAGTAATAACAGGGGTGACTGGGACTAATTCAAAGTCATTCAGAAAATATGTGAGCAACATACCAGGAAAACATAAAGTCAAGGAACTCCAGAAAACAGCCATATTGGGCACTGCACGCATACTTCAGAAAGTACTAATGTAAAAGTACAATAGATTCAACAGTGAAACTAACGATATAAGCACCATGAATAGTAACAACAGAATAGCCGCAACATTGTATTCCTTAGGGACATAGTTTGTCTCAGGAATATAAGTATAAATACCCTGTATAAAGGAGCAAAGGTGGTGGTGGTGGTGGTGGTGGTGATGATGATGATGATGACAATGATAAGCATTCTATTAGACAACAAAGTGAGGCCATGTGAAAAGATTAAACAGTCAGATATCTATGTCACACACACACACACACCATACACTACAACAAATATTGTGAACAAATGGTTAATATACCTGCTTCACATTCAGGTGGTCTCATATCCTAATCTTGGCCAAAAAACTTGCTGTATAACTGAGGTTTGTTGTAGCATACCTCAGTCTTGCTAGGCAAATGCAAGGATAATACCTCAAGCTAAGTCATGATCACTTCCTTCCATATCCCATACAATTCATTTAGTTCTATAAATTACCTCAATGTAGGTCATGACTACTTACACATCTTTTCCAGTTCATTCAATACTAAGCAACTAACAACATCCCTACATCAACAGAAAGTCGGAGTAATTACAGTAGTAATCATGGCAGTGGTGGTGGTGGTTTTAACAGTAGGAATATCAAGTTACTGGTGATGCTCATCAACATCAGAGGTTACGTAGGAAAAAAAGGTGTCTGGTGAAAATCTAGAGCATGAAATTCACAGGAGTTGTGGTGACTTTAAAGACATCACACTGGCATTCAACTGGATGCATTAGCTGAGTATGTGACAATACCACTTCCATAAAATATAATGTAATTTTCCCTCCAGATACCTAAAAATTTCACACAACATGCACTTTGTGAATAATTTAAATACAAGCAATAGGACAAGTATGAATCCCACCCCAGAATTTTCAAAAGTCCACATTATCAGCACTCTGGTACTTTTAAAAAAGTCATACAGAATTCACAGATTTTCACAGCTTATTACCACAGATTAGTTATCATCATGAGAAGACAATGATGTTTCGTGTCACTTCAGGTTTGGTATGTTCCATTTTACATCTAAGTTGCAGAAAGATATAACATACAGTATTGCATGGAATGGTGTTTGGTTGTAGTCACCTTAAGATGCATTCCTAATATTGCCAAGTTGGTATCAGAAAAAATTATTAAAAGCTACGGGCACGGGTGAACTATAAGAACAAGAATGTTGATTTACATTCAATGAAAACTGGCTAAGGACTGAATAGGCACACAGGCACAACACATAAGTTATCGTGTGATGTAACATCTTTTTGAAAACCAGTTGAATAGAGACATAACCTTTGCACTCAGTTTTACAAAGATACTTTCATTAATTTTAAAACAATTAATTTCAAAAGATTAACACAGTCATTCTTTTGTACGTTTTACAGCCAGAAACAAGGCTTATAAAATTGGCCTCAATATTTAGTATAGCTCTGTTTATATTCATTATGAAAATAAAACCAACAGGTGCAAAAGAACATAAGTGAGTTTATTACCAGGACAGACATGACAAATATAACACATACACTAAATGACACTGTTCCACATTTTACATAATTTCCTTCCACACCTTCAAAGAAACATATAATATTCAAAATTCTGATGAGGATTTACTGCAATAAAGCCGAGTATTATCCACTGTCCATTATCTAGATTTATTAAAAACACAATGTTCTGAGACTGAATATGGACACATCTAAGTCACAGAGGGTTCAACAGGACACGATCCCCAGCTCTCCACCCCACCTAAAGACAAAGACAGATCTAGTCTCTAAAACATTTTTAATAAACCTCAATGATGCACAAAGTCCAAAACATCAGCCAAGTTCATAAGAATGCAACAGAAATTTAGACCTGGAACAGTTCAGTTTGATGAGTTATGACCTTTGGCTGGGAGATGAATAGTCATTAATGAGCAGGACCAAATGCTGGCACTTCTCTCCAGTGACAAAACACATCACAATTTGCAACCATTATGAGAAACAATGCGCAGATTAAAAGAGGAACAGTATGCCACTGGCTCACATTTACACATGCCATAAAAATTCTAGGCACTAAACACTCCTTTATTTTAAAAAAAAATATATTCCCATAAAATTAAAATCAAAATGTTAATTTACGTGTGGACATGCTGTGGGTGGGGAATGAAATTTATACATAACAATAAGACAAACTGTCCATACACAACACTGTATTATAGTAACAGATTAGTATAATAAAGTGTCTTATTGTTGTGTATTGTTTTAACACAACAGGGGTGATACACTCTAAGAATGAAATTTATGTCTGTCCTTGCATAACTGCACAAGTCCGAAGAGGCCATCATTTGCTTGGAAACAACTATGGACTTTCTTGGTAAAGGGGACATTACATTACTGTCTTAATCACATCTTCCAATACTGTATATTGCTGTCATCTCTGTGCCCATTCATACTTACTAACACACACTCTGGAATAAAGGAACAGTCTTTTGCACACAAGGACAGCCTAAAATGTCACAGAAACACAATTTCGTAATAGCTTACTGAAAGTTGTGAGCATGTAAACCTACAGTAGAAATTTTTCCTCTTACATTTTAACACACTGCCTTTAAAACGTTCATCATCCCTGGACTAGAAGCTTTAGAAAGTGTTCATTACATGCTGTTCAGAATATACTATAAATGGTATTCTCATGATTTCACCCATACTGCAGTATATACTGCACAAAGTTCTGTGTTGTGTAGAAAGATGCAAAGTCCCACACAGCAAAACATCATGCCTACATATGAACCAAGTCTTATAATCTCCTTTAATTCCATGCCCCCCCCCCCCACGGGGTAGAGAAAAGATAAATGTATTTGACAAAGTATACACTTACAAAAAAAATTCTGAAGGTAAATTAGTGTCATAAGTATAAAAGGCAAAATGTAAAAATTAAGAGCAAGAATATGTACACATGGGGTGGAATAAAATATTGCATGAATGTTCAAATGCAGAACAGTGTAGTGAATGGCAGTTGACATAAAGCAACATTTTCTCAATTATGCAGGTTATGCAACACCAAAGATGAATTGACTGTTTTAGTACTAAATAAAATGACAAAGATGGCATTTGGTACTGGGGCAGGAAGCAGTTATGGTCTATTTCAAGGTTTATCCCAGAATTCATGTAGGGGATGTACAAAACCACAAAAAGCCAAGCAGGGCAGTTGATGTCCAGGCAGAGATCTGAGCCAGGTATGTCAAAAATGTAAGTCAAAAGCATTACTGCTTAGCCAACTTACTGAGTTATATCATGTAGTAGGATAATCACAAGAATGCTAAACTGGAAAAGATAGAGAAGTCAATGATCAGGGTCTGTTTACATAAAATACCAGCATGTTGCTGGACAGACTGAGGTAAATCACAGACACCTCACATGACAGTCAAGGTGTCCAAGGCAAAACTTGAAAACAAGACCTGCCATATGTGAAGTCATAGTGCTAACATAACATTTCCAGACACTGTACTTTAATACCTAGTAACAGGGGTGAATGATCTATGATCACTTCCCACATTGCAGACCATCATTCACACTCATCTAACTCTCAACACTTCCTTCACTTTGTAATATACATATGCTTTTCACAGTACATAAAAATATGTTAGTAATTACTGAAATGTCAATACAGTGGTTCAGACAGACATACACAACAGGCTTCACTAATGTTAGTAAGCCCATCATAATATGTAGTGCTGTACCACTTCCGTACCCTCAACTGGTCAAGCCAATTCCTTATTTCCAAGAAGGACTGCTCGTTAGTCAAGTCAAAGAGTAGCAAGAAGCCCATTGCATCTCTGTAGAAGGCGGTAGTTAGACTACGATATCTAAGGCAAGACAACACAAGGTTATTATATCACTACATTGGAACACTATTCACAGCTAATGCAATTAAAGGCAAATGTAACACTAATGGAAAATTGTCACAGTTATTAGTCATGGCTGCCTATGTGATACAAGAAATCTAAGGGAAAACTACATATGATAGTGCCAGATGAGACACAAGACATACAATAGACATACAATAAAACCATACTTCAGTAATGCTCCTGGCACAATACATAAAAGCAATCAAGAAGTTAATAATGCTCACAGAGGTGTATCACAGACACTCCTGTTCTTATACAGTTCTCAAAGCCCCATAAGATAAATAATTTATTACTTCCACCACATTCCCTTGCACTACAAATAACTGCAACTTTCCCAGAGTGATACATTCCAGCACTGCTAGTGTAGGAAAGATACTACTGGTTAAAGTTTTGCATCAAATGAAATTGTCTGTTACAAGGAATTTATTGCAGTCATGCCAAATGCAGTTTCTCAACCACATACAGTGTACTGTTGATTATCTTTGCATGGATTATCCAGTCTGCAAATTATCTGTGCCCTATCGTAAGCCATCAAAGACTAAAGACAAAGGTGGAAAATAACATGATTTGGTGCCAAGTGCTCAAAAAAAAATCCTTAATACAAATATCACATCCTACTTACATAAAGAGCAAGTGTCTACTCACAAGCTACATATATCTTATATATATAATAAATAGCAGTTTTATTTTTGTCCATGGTTCAATAAAGTATGTGTGCTGGATTAAACGTGTTTCTCAATTATCCACGCACCCCCTCCCCACCATTACCCTGGATAATCAAGAGTACACTGTAACATCCTTCCAACATTCAGTAACTACAGCAGTGCAGCAAACTTATTTAAACCACACTACCAAGTGTTATGATGCCAAAGACTAATATGTGCACTGTATCTGTAAAGGATCAAAACACAAACATTCGCAGGAATCATACATGTATCAGAAATGTAAAACTACCAACAAAACACACTATTGCAATGTTAACATTAAAAAATAAATGCATAGCATAATAATCATTGTGCATTTGCTCCTCTAAAAATCCAAGTAACACTGCTAAAATTGATGCACAGTTCCTATTACACTCCAGTGCTGCAGTGTCGCTAGGATACAAAACAATATACAATTTGACATTCAATGTGTGGAGTAGAAAATTTCCACTTTTGGAAAACAGAAATTAAATATGTGTTTATTTTCTTAACTTACAACATTGGAACTGTGCACATACCAGAACAAGAAGCCAATGTTCTGCATATGCACAGAACAGAGATGTCAATGTTCACATCCATAGAAACACATGTACATCTTTGTGTAACATGATTACTAAAACTGTCTCATCTAATCAAAAACTGATATGGTTCGACAACTTTTCACCAAATTCTCACATTTAATATTTTACAAATATCCTGGCAGCTGTTTTTGAATTGTTATATAGATGTGGCCAGGCACACAGGTTAACATACTAGAAAATCAGCAAGGATGGAAATGCACCTAAAACATCTTCAGTACCAAAAAACCAAATGTAGTTTTCAAATGGGCACAATTTGCTTCTAATAGCAATATATGGAAAGGTGCTCAGCTACAAAATATACCAACACTTAATTGTAACTGGTGATATGTTTTTCTGTGAAGCTCTTGCCAAGTACACCCACCTATAGTAAAGGATACAATTACCTAAATTGAGACCTTTTAAAAACTGGTTAATAAGACCTGGCAGTAACAAAACTGACAAGTGAGACAGCTCAAGCCTCTCTTCTTCTGAACTGCAGCACCGCATCACTGGGTGATCAATACCCAATCTTTTGAAAGTGGTCAAAAACGACGAGAACCAATCACCCAGTGACTCAGTGCTATACCTCAGAAGAATGGGAACCTCAACTACACAGTTGTTGAAACCTAAAACCTTGGAAGAATGGAGCTCTTTATGTATGAGGTGTACATTTAATCACTTCTATGTTGAGAATTGAGGAGGAAATGAACACAGAAAAGAGATTATGATGGAGATAATTTATTTCCATTTATCCTGAAGTCTGTGTAGTTTCACAAAATTAGGAGAACATCAAAGTTTTAATGCACAACTTGAACATCAGATAACATGAAATGGAACTAATTAAACTGTACGGCCACTGCAGCAGTCCAAGAAAACATATTTTTGGAATGCATATACAAACAAACATGCAATAGCAAATTTGTGCCACACCAGAGTACAGCAAAATTCCATTAATCAAACTCACACAGGACTGGACAGGTGCTGAATTATCAAATATTCTGGATTATTAGATGGCACATTTTTGACCTAAGTTCTTAATGGTAATGTTATGTTACTGATCCTATCCTTGGACTGTACATCCAAGAAGAGAACTATTCCAGTTAATGGAGTAAGAGAAAGGGGTCTGTTGATAGCATAACAGTTGATGTACAGGCACCGTTTGAGGCACTGCCATCTGTCTGTATGGGAAAACTCAGTTTTCACTGGACAGATTTTCATTAAATTGGATATTTGAAGATTTTTTTAAAATATGTCTAGAAAATTCAAGTTTGGTTACAATATGACAAGCATAACAGGTACTTTACAAACAAACCTATGTCCATTTATGATAATATTTAACTGAATTCTTCTTAGAATGAGAACTCTTTCAGACAAAACTTGCAGAGAAAATCAAAACTCATTTTATTCTCAATATTTATTTTTAAATCATGCCATTTATCAGATAATGTGGAAAAATGTGTGACACGGCCAGACAGGTCACAGACAATATAATACAGTGCAGAACATACGCAATATGCATGCCAGATAAGAGCAAGAATACAGACAAAAACTCATAATATTTAATAATTATTACGGTTAACAGTGGTATGAAATGTGGCTCAACAACAGTGCAAAAGGGACCCACTGTTGCATTTACAGGGCAACAGTCAACACTTTTATATAGTTGACAGCCATATCCACACACACAAAATAAAAAGGATATTTGTTATTGCATTTTCACAGCAACAATGGTTACACGAATGAACCACAATGTACTATTGTACAAATACTGTCTATCTTGTTATAACACTTTTTTTTTTGTACATGCAGTAGTGACTTCTACCTGCAGTAGTTATGATCACAATGGAATATTTTAATATAAATGGGTCTTTTCTGTGGTGCCCAGAAGCAACCAAAAATTCCATACTACGGATATATATCCTTACCTTCATTTCAACTCAAAATTGTAACCAGTGGTAATAAACACTTTGTAGCCTATAGAGATATTTCCTGAATGTGGAACAAACTGGTGCATTCCTGACGACCAGTGATGTGTGCGTGAAGTTTAGGCAACTCACAGGGAAAAAAATTTCACAATTTGTCAAAGAAAGAACACAGTAATGTAAAATATATGCTAGGCCTGTGAATGAGGGAAACTGCCTGAAACAATACATTGCACACAGTCACTGATTGATCATATGTGTACAAAATAAAAGACAAGTGCCATACTCAGACTCATATAGAATGTGAGTACAAGGCTGTCATTTACAAGGAGGAGAAATGGTGACCAATCACACCAAGCACATCTGAAATTTATTTCTTATAAACCATAGACACAAAAGTCAAAATTTAGTGTCAGCAATGATATCATTTTTGGTGCAGGAGAGTACATGACATTCAGCAGCAAAATAAATGCAAAAACATTCAAAAAATTGACAAGGTTGAGTTCACAATCACAAACTCCACATGTAAAAAAAAAATCAAACTCAGGTCCATAAGGTGAAAACTTAAAAGTCATACACTTCCTGGTCTTGGAAATAGATGCTGGAACCACCAGCCTCCGAAACTTTTGGCATAGTAAGTTTAATGAAAAAATCATGCAACACAAAGTCACATTTACAATGTATACACATATTCTGGGATCTCTTTTCCCAAAAGAAAAGCTTCATTATGGTCCTACTATTTCACAGTAATTGTACAACTGCTATCACTTGGCCTCGCAGAAGACTAATTTCATTACAATAGATACGTGCATGAATTTACTTTGAGCAGTGAGCCAGTACCACTTTAACATAATGCTTCAACTTACCTCTCTTGACCAGCTGTGTCCCACAGCTGCAGATGTACCCTCTGACTGCGACCCTGAGACCGATACACCTGCAATATCGTGAATCATCAATGCTGACATTGTAAAATACATGTCAGCAGGAATGTCAAATGACATTCATAAGGAGGCACCTATATATCTTGCACTATACCAGACAAGAACAAAACTACAGCCCAGGACTCATACTACACCCCACAGATCTACTGTGAGAATCTTGTCTAATATACCTAAGACTGCAGCAGCAGAACCCACATGTTCAACAGTGCTCATACCAAAGCCCCAGAAAAATTATATATGTTTCCCATTCTGGCCATATTTAAAACCAACCTTCACCTAAGGGCTTAAGTAACTCCTTCCCCATACTTTCCAAATTTTTTTGTACCACTTGGATAAAATTTGGTAGGGACGATCTACTGGTAATGCCATGCACCAAGTTCGAGTTTCCTGAACATAGGCTCAGTGAAAGTCACACTTTAGTCAAGGACATAAGTGAATTTCTAGCCATAAGTTCCACACTTCTTAACCAATGTAGGAGCTATTAAGTACAGTGAAAATACACACAATGCCACTCAGTAACCACAAGTTTTGTGACAATATGTGCAGTCAAGTGATACCATACTTAGACATAAATGAATGTCAACATACAGATTTGCTGTTTCTTAGACTGATTTGGCTGAAATGCGATGTGGCAGAACTACACATAATGCCACAGACTAACAATGAGTTATATAAAAATCTTGCAGTCAAAGTGATAATTTACATAATGGCATAAACGAAGTTCTGTATATAAATACTTTATTTCTCTACCGATTTAGCTGCACTTTGGAATTACAAAGTATACATACTTCAACCCAGTAATGATGAGCTTCATGAGAATTGGCGCAGTGAGGTCTGTACTTTACATGCAGGCAACATATAATTTACACCCATACTTTCTACATTTTTTATCCTATTTGGATACAATTCAGTACACAAACCCTTGGAGCGTGCATCTCCTGAAAATCAGCTAAGCAGAAATCACAATTTACATAAGACTGTAAAAGGACTTCAAATCCTACTTTCCCATATTTAAAGACCAACAAGAGCAACAATGTTTTGCACAACACAGTATGCACTAATTTTTAACACACTACACACAGTACTGCTATACAGGGTATAACTGTATTAGAGTAAGCTTAAATAACTCACTGACTCTCAAAAGCACTTTTACAGTCATCTTATTGCTAGATCACATTATTGAGGGCTGAGTAACACAATAAATTGTGATAATATAGAAAAGAACAGTAGAACCTCCTGTTCACAGGTTTACATATCACAGTTTCACTTATTCCTGGAGGAATTATTGTACCAATTCTCATGCAGTGTGGTGTAGGTCCCTTGGTCACACACAGTCATGCTCACAGAAGAGTGAGGAATAACACACAAGATGCCACATCTGCCCATTTGTCTCCCTCAGTAGCCCCACCTTGATATTATGCAATAAAGAATGTACTTTAAATCTATTTTTAAAAATTTTTAAACGGTGTGTTGCCCTTATCACTTAATTATATCTGGAAGGGTGATATAGATACTGAAGATGAGCCTAAGGATAGAAACAAAAGAAAAGTGATGACCTAGTTACAGAAAGTGGAGGTGTATTTTAAGTGGAACAGGAGGATAAGCACTGCTATGGTCAGATGCCATTCTAGTGCAAATGTCTTGTTGGTTCCTCTTCTCAAGAAAAATGAAGAGAGGATCAGGAGAATCATTAAGGCCAGTGCTCCAACAAGTGCAAAAATTTCTTGTGTGAGTTGGCAAGATGCCTTCCCAGAAAAAGTACAGAAGGCCTCAGAAGAAGACATATAGAAATGGTTCATTTCAGTCAGTGGTGCTATGGTGAGGGAGAAGGTCTTGCCAGTAGCAGTGGTTATAAAACTGTATTTTGGGTCCCAGAATCTAGCACTGAAGGCCCTTCTTGTTCTTCATAATGCCCCAGGGCATCTGCAGGATCTTTGTCTCACCTACCTGAATATTGCAATTGATTATGTGTCTAAGACCATAACCTGACTCCTGCAGCAACCCATCACCACAGTATCTTGGATGCAAGATGGAAGACCTTTGTTAGAATCAGTGAATGCTATAAATCACACAATGTAACTGACTCTATATTAAATACAAGTACACAGCAGTCCATGGTCATGCTGAAATCCACAACCCTGAATGCCTGCTGACAGAGAGTGTGACCTGAAGCAAATGACTTCTGGGAATTTCCAAGGCAGCAGGATGAAACAGGGTATAGCCCTGCATTGAACAACAAAGTTCCAGGGGAAGGATTCTCAAATTTTAAAGAGGCTGATATCCAAAAAAATTCTCCACTTTCATAATGCTGAGTTAAATGAAGAGAAGCTTCAACAGATACAGCACTCAGTGAATTACAACAAGAAAGAAGAATCTGATGCTGTTGTGCAAAACCTCAGCTGGTTACCAGTGCTCTGAACAATTATTACCAGATGACAGATAACTTAGTCATTTCTTTGAAGCTGACCAGTTTATGGACATGTGCCTCTAATTAAACCATGAGAAGAATGATGATGTCATGGCACAATACAAGGATGTGTACAGAAGCAGGCAAAACAAAGATCACCTCTTTTATCACCCGGTCTTGTGTTTTCCCCTCTGCCATACTCTCTTATAACATTCGATCACTCTGACAACTTTCAGCCAGGAACACTGCCACTCCAATAAAAACAGACAAAACAGTTTTGTGTTTATTAATCATTTACACAGTATAATGTTTCAGGTGTCTTCAGTTCCCCTAACTCCATTTCAACCACTTGGTGTCAACTTCACACACTGAAGTGTTGCAGGGCATAACACTTCTCAAGATTGTGACTCCTGTAAATGATGTGGGTTTGAGGCACAATAAAGTAATTTCATTTTAAACTGTTATAAATACAGGGAAAAATTCAATCTAAGAATTAACTTACAAGTCGTTTTTCTCGGAAGTCTATGCCAACTGTTGAGATGAAACGGTTATTGAAGGTTCCATCTGTATACTGATAAAGGAAGCTCGTCTTCCCTACTCCAGAATCACCCAGAGCCAGAAATTTAATTAAGTAATCATAATCCATTGTAGAAACGTAATCTGCAGCTGTATGTGAAAAATAAAAATGGCATAAGTATGAAAGTGCAATGGTTGTATAATTACATAGGTGACAAAAAGGAATGAATTTAGGAAGATAAACTTTTATTAAGAATGAGGTATTTAAAAGAATATTTAAGATACTTCTTTCATAATAAAAGTTTCTTATCTTCATAAATGGGTCCTTTACATATACTATTCTTGAAAGCTACAATAACCATGTTTACTACACTGAAAGTACATTAAAATAGTGCAAATAATTCGGGGACAAAATTATATAATAAGCTTCCAAATTATTTTAAAAACTTAGAGAATTTACAGCCTTTTAAAAAACAACCAAAAGCTTTTTTACTACAACAGACCTTCTATTCCGTGGATGAATACTTGTCCTATGTGCAGGCACCCTGAAAGGGAACTTAATGGAAAAGTATCGTACTGACAACTAAAACACTAATAAAACTAGCAGTGTATGCATGATAATTTTCTTTTAGTTAACAGAGAAAATTTTACAATTTTAGCTTATTGATATTACTTTTGGTGCAAATGTGGACAAAAAGAAATTGTTAAGTATATGGAGTGAAAAAAACACGTTGTGTGTGTGGGATCTATATTAAATGAGTATGATAAATGGGTAACGAGTATAAAGAGTCATATGAATGTTTATCTGTATTAGTAGAAAGAAGTTGTATGTTTTCATATTGTGTATGAATCATATTAGTTATATATATTTTCTATATTGTATATGAACTGTACTAGCTAAATAGAATTATAAAAACTCAGTATAAGAGATAATGGATGTATCCTATATACATTGTTTTCAAAAGAATGAAATAAATTGAAATTGAAACTCATTTACATTGGGTCCTGAAATCACGAGGACATTTTAATTCAGTTTATAAGCTTTGGATGTAGTCAAGTTTGAATCGTCTAGATGACTTTCAGTTCTTCTCCTAAAACCCCACTGCTTAACTTTTAAAAAGGACAATCTGCGGACCCCCATTGAATCTGGTTGTCCCATTTCCATCACCATTTCCACGTATGTCCACACAATCATTTATTTATTCAGTTCTGTTCGGCCACTTCAAAACAAACTAGGAACGAAAAATATCAGTCATTGCTTGCATTTCTTTGACACACCGCACATCCCCAAACCACATATGAATTATACCAATTCTATAGCTCAGAAGTACACGCACCTCTTCTTATATATTCCACAATTTATTCTCCTAAGTTGGCAGCACATCAATGTTTACTCCCTCTACACAAGAATGTGGGCAAAACAAACTTCCACTTTTGTGTAAGTTTTTTGACGTTATATATGACTATTTATGTAGTCAAAAGTATCAACTGTTTCACAATTATATCCGTAATATCATATGAATTACTATGCAAATTCACATGAAACGCAAACATACCTGTTGCAGTGTCAACGCCCTCTATGAAACAAATGATAGTGGCAAGGACTATAGAAATTAAAGAGATGAAACAGATCGGCTGTAACATGTAATCATTGAATTGTCCTTTGGTAGTGTAGCAGGTTTCTGTCTGATTTGATTGACGACAGGTTATGGATGTGAAAGTAGAAGTCGAATATTGGTGAGTTTCTTTGAATACGTGCGTTTAATTCATGCCGCATCATTTTAAATGATGTCTGCTCTGCATCGCACATAAAGCATATGCAAAGAGCTCGAGTGCGCCTGGTTGAAGTAGGATGTAGGTTGAAAGTGGAAGTCGCAATGCTGTACAGCACTTATGGTTGCAGTACCTATTGAAAGTGACGCTCCCAGGCGGTGACAGGTCATGTATGCCACCTGAAGTCTTTTCTATATGGAACCTGCCCACTTACAACAACGTGCAGCACCCTTCTTGCTATTGCACAGGGTCTGTTATCCTGTATGTTTGATGTTGAATAAGTACAAAAAATTATGACAGGCGCACCCATGTTGCTGGCTGGCAGAGTAAATAAAATACCGGTAAAATTTATGGGCCGTGATAGCTCAGTCGGTATAGTGACTCGCTACGGGCTTGTGGTCAGGGGATCGAATCCCGGTGAGGGCGAGATTTTCCGCATCCGTCCAGACCGGCCCTGAGGCCTACCCAGCCTCCTATACAATGGGTACCGGGTCTTTCCCGGGGGTAAAGCGGACGGGGCGTGGCGTTGACCACTCACCCCCGTCTAGCGCCGAGGTTAAGGAAAGAGTAGAGCTATACCTCCACTGGGCCTTTGTGGCCTGTTCAAGGGTGAACTTTGCTTTTACCTTTACTGGTAAAATTTGCCTGAAACTGTAGTGATATATTTATGATGTTGTATAATGTTTGGAAGAAGTGCATTAACTTAAAATTGTATCATAATTGCATGATGTTACTTAGCATATGATAAGTGTCAGTGGAAGAGTGGTGGCCAGGGAGGCGTTTTCAGTACTTTCCTTAACACGTTCCTTTTGTCGTGGTTTGTAGCATAATTAATGAAATAAGTAAAGTTTTTTTTTATTATAAAAATAAAGGAGGAATTGTCCACTGTAATTGGATTTACTTAAATGGCTTCTAGAATTTCAAGTAAATGCTATTAAAATCATTTTAGACACCATATTTTGGTGCACTCATTGCCGTTCTTCTCATTCCAGCCTTCTGTTACACAAAGCAAATATTCCACTTGTATAATAATTCTTCTTGCAGTGGTTCATGTGGTTATGCTTCTCGTTTTGAGGAACTAGCAACCCAAATACGCTCTAGTGTACCTACTGCAGATGTATTGGGCAAAGAGGGCCGCAGAGGTAAGGTGGAGTACTTTAGAAAATTGTAATAAATTAAAAAAATGTGGTGACATTGGTAGCGGAGGAGACCAAGGGATCGTTTCTTTTTTATTCCAGTTTGTAGTAGCGTACTAAATATGTTACATATCCACTTACTTTTCTCCTATTATACGGCTTACTTGATTTTGTGTAACAGGCAGGGTGTGCATATCAGTATTAATCATTAGTTTAGGATAAGGCAAAAGTAATCCTGACACTGTTTGTTGACAAATGATGGTTAGTTTGTTTTGTGTTTAGTTACCTTATTTAGGTGTGAAGTATTTGGTTTGGTCAGTAATATTCATATAGTATGGCTTTTGATTCAGACAAATACTGAGTGATGGGGGCAGGGAGACTCAAGCTTTGTAATTTCCAGTGTTTCATTATAGTGAGTGTGGAAGAAAGTTTTAAGTACCTATGAGAAGAAAGGAATTAAGTATTATCACAGTGTGTAACAGATTGAAATAGATTTTAGCCCTCGCATCACCATGTATATTTCTTTTTGTAATAAACTGTATTAAGCACAGACATTATAGGAAGAAGATGAGACCCAACCTTCATGTCTGCGTGTACAACAGATCCCATATGACAAGGGTGGGTTTCAAACCAAGGTCCTAAGATTTCTTTTGTGGCCAAAGGTTTGGGAAGTGTTATCAAATGTCTACATGCTAAGGGTTGTATATTTGCCTTGAGACTCCAAATAAAATATTTCAATGCCCTTCAGATCAAGAACAGTGATAAGGAGAATTAAATAACCAACTCTGTTTAGTAAAATAATACATGTTTCCACAGAAGTTAATACATTGGCCTAACTTTGATCAAGGGTTTGACATGGAGAAAACAGCTGGGCTGAGTTACAAACAAGAACTGCAATGCACTGTGGAAACAGGGGGACTGATAATTATGATGCTGTATAATTACCTGTGCTGCCATAGTGTGGTGGCTTAATTTAAAATATATAAACATCAGGACCAAGCTGTGCAAATTGCCTGTCTGTTTATATAAGGAATCATAAATATGGACTACTACAGTGTCATTTAAAGTCCTTTTGAGGCTCCCTCTGATGTACTTTAAGATGAATGTAAGCCCAGCCCAGCTGCAACAAACAG
>Ga0209755_10004911_pt1 | contig 15497 bp, 20 predicted proteins | sample TergutCo191P1_FD_187301 | JGI IMG/M metagenome (GOLD analysis project Ga0209755, IMG submission 187301) | Cornitermes sp. P1 segment gut microbial communities from Petit-Saut dam, French Guiana - Co191P1 (SPAdes) (version 2) | ecosystem: Host-associated > Arthropoda: Insects > Digestive system... | reverse complement strand
TCAGATCACAGGAGCGAGCCACACAACCGGCTGTCGAGTTTCCAAAACCAGGCTGTAAAATATGTTGAATTATGTAGAATCAACTGACTTTATGAAGCAGGAGCTTTCGTGACATCTTGAAAACAAATCAACTTTATAAAAAGTAACAAACAGTTACAGGGTTCAGTCTGACACAGCTGTGTTTTTATTCAGTAGCTCTATGTTTTGGTCAAAGCAGACCATCATCAGGCTATAAATACAATATTTAAAAAGAAGGTAAATATGTAGTGTATAATACATCTTTTTATGTTGTCACGGGATCGCACAAGTTTTCCATTTTTTTCATGATAAATTGTAAAATAGTATTGGTTGACAATATGTAATTAATGATCATAAATTATTAAATTATTGGATATGTATATAAAATTTTTTCCTTAAGAGCAATGGGTAAACTGGGAATTGTTATATTTGTGATTATATATGGAGTCTAGGCTCAGTGACAGGTGTATATGAGTAGATTTTATGCATTTGTGTCATGCTGAGTTTGGGGGAGTTATGTGGTAGTAATATGTTGTAGTTCCTCTCATCACTTGTATTGTTGTTTTTTATTTACCCTTCTCTTTCAAGTTTCTTGCTTTTTGAAAATAAATATTAAATATTTAATTAATAATTATCATAATTTTATGATGTCATATTATAAACCTTGGCATGCTCACTGTTGTCATGTTTACTCTTTATGTCACGTCAGATGACCAGAGTATCACAGTTCTTTTTTTATGTTCAATGGTCCATGCATCGCGTAATATGTAGTCAATAACTGCCAACAAGATGCAACAATATACAGTTTATTTATACCCATAAACTGCTCTACGTGTTTCAGGTGGTATCTCCACACATCATCAGGAGCTCATATCACTGTATCTACAGTATCTGTCATTACTGAGACTGCAAAGGATAAAATTACTAGTAAATGTTTATGTTATATTACATGTTATTCAAATTGGATGGCTTTTTTAAAAACACTGGTAAGTTAAAAGTTAAATTACAATGTTTAATAAAATGTAAGATAAAATCATTTCTGTCAGAAAATGCAATAACTGTTACAAAATATAAAATATGTAATAAAACAGTTTGATGTACATACACGTTACTGCTACCTGTCATGAACATGACTGGATTGGAACTGGTTTAGGTATACTCATGCTACGTATTGATCTGTACTGGGGAGGTCACTGACATGAGGCCAGTGTCGATGGCTAATCGATATAGGGGGTTTGGTTATCCGATCCCTGTTCCGCTATGAGTCGATCATTATGATGGAACATTTTAATGAATAATTGTTCATATGGGGTAAGCACTGATGTCCTGCATATGGGTTTGAGCAAAGTCATAGTGTCTACCATAGGTCCATATTCGTGTAAGTTTCGTAAAATATGTTCAGCATAAACTGACTGTGGGTCATTATTCTTCATATAGTGAATATGTTCACGGTATCTCTGTATTAAGTTCCTACTAGTTTGTTCTATGTACGACTTTTCACATGTCCTACATGAAAGTTTATATACTCCGCTCCTATTGTATTCACAGTTTTCATTAGGCTTCTTAGATTTGGTGTATTGTTGTATTGTGTTTGTACTTTTGAATGTGATGTGTTAAAAAAAAGCCATCCAATTTGAATAACATTTAATATAACATAAACATTTACTAGTACTTTTGTCCTTTGCAGACTCAATAATGCCGGATACTGTACATACAGTGATAAGATCTCCTGATGATGGGTGGAGATACCACCTGAAACACGTACAGCAGTTTGCAGATATAAATAAACTGTATATTGTTGTATCTTGTTGGACAATTATTGACAACAAATCACAGTTTTGTTAGAATGAACCCCATAACTGTTTTTTATTGAATACTTTCAACACAAGGGGGTAAGAAGTGAATTCTGTTACGTAGGTCAGGATATTCCACACCCTTCATGACAACCAAAGACTTGTTAACATATTCACAGCAGCCCACCACCCAGCCTTATCTTAGCCAAATGGATGCAGTACACATCTTTACATCAAATGAAATACAAACACAAGTGCATAAACACACATTCACCAACAAGCAAACTAATCAACAGCAAACAAGTAAAGAAATACACAAGCAAACAACAAACATACAAAGAAACATACAGACACAAACACTGCTCAACCAAGCGCACACGCTAGCAAACAAACATCCAAACTATATATATATATATCTATAAAAATTTAATTTCTCATTCATGTAATAGGCAGAAGGGAAGTGAACTGTTCTCACCTGGCAGCTGTCACATGTTTGCCCAATGTATCTCTCTTTGCACTTGCACTGCCCAGTCTGAGCATCACATCCCTCAGGCTGCTCAGAGCCCAATTCATTACAGCTGCAAGCTGTAACATCATCATCTGTATGTCAACATGGAGTGGAACTGGAAGGTCATGATTATGACACAAATGTTACATGACACAAAGGAAATAGGTTGAAATCTTGAGCAGATTCAGTATTCCTTCTTAAGCCCAAATGTTCTCCTCACCATCTTGTTCTTGAATATCCTAAATGTTTGTTGTTATATTTTATTTCTCTCAATTATCTATGGCTTATTTAACAATGGTGTCCCTGTGCACACCATTAAGGCATATGGGGGAATGGAGCTATAGCTCTACCAACTCTCAACCTCAGCACTAAATGGTGGTGAGTGGTCAACTTCACACTCCAACCACTTTACCCCTGGGCAAAATGCCTGCAATACACTCTGAATATAAGACTGCCCTAAGAAATAATTGTATACAATTTTACAAAAGTTATGGAGCAACCAAAAAGAACTATTTAGACAACGGCACTAAAACTTGTCATTTTCAAGATGTAACAATTTATATCCCTGCCCCAGTCAAAGATCTTTATTTACTGCCTGCAGGATATAAATAAGTTCATGCACACAGTGCATATGGTGACAAATTCATAAATCTCAAAGCCACCATCAGAGATCACAATGTACTCACCCATCCTAAATATATCTTATCAAAACCAGTACTCAATTAAATGTGATTTATGTTTTTAAAACTTACGCTTGCAATCAGCTTGTGCAGGATCACCATAATGGTTTGGAAGACACTGCTCACATCTCCAACCCTCAGTATTACCACGACAATGCAGGCACTGACCAGTGCGTTCATCACATGGTCCACCTCCACACTCACACCGTCTGCAAGTGGAGCCTGGCTCTGAAGGAGAACCATAGAATCCACTGGTGCACCTGGAATTGAAAATTAAAGAACTCTACACACAACACACACAAAAATACTCCAAAAATATTTCTTGAATGTCCTTCACAGCTCAACAGAACATATTAGTCGCACAGCACTGAAGTCTTCACAGTAAAACAAAACATTCAGTCTACCTTTCGCAGTGGTCTCCATCATATCCCTGTGGGCAGTCTATGCATATATAGTCAGTAGTGCTGCTATCTGGCAACCTGAGCTCACAATTTGGACTGAAGTTGTTATTAGATTCAACTAGTGGACACGCACATCGTTGACAGTCTAATGGAGTACCTCGTGTCGCATCTCCGTAATAACCAGCTACACAGTAATCACATTTTGTGCCATTTGTGTTGTGCTCACAAGCCTGAAAAGTAGTATTACTTTCATAAATATATTTGATAAAAACAACAGTCATGTTTCATGAAGTCTTGATCACTAACCACTTGAAGCCCAGTAATGATAACATCAGGAAACTACATTTTGGTGGACTGTGTATTTATGTGTTTCATATGATTCTCACAAGCAATACAGATTATTTCTCTAAACTGCAATGAATAATCAGTTTTTATACTGGAGACACAGTGTATTGGTAAGACAGAAACTGGATTTTTAAGTACAAATCAAACAAACTGCAGTTTCTGAAGGGTTGATATGTGTCTATACACAGCCATCCACCACTTTGTGCTCCAATTGCTTCCCAGAAGTTAGAGTAAAAGGTAAAGCAGTCCCATTACAGGCCTGGAGAGGCCCTGAAGAATCCAGGAAGTTAAGGCTCACAGATTTCGAGACAACAGCACAGGATGGTGGTAGGTTGTCAGCCTTACGCACCGGCCGCCTTTACCCCCCAGAAAATACTCCTGGTACTCATTTCTGTTAGAGGCTGAGTCGACCCCAGGGCCATAGTGCGATCGGAAGGGTTTTATATCAATTAAAAATCCACTGACACCAGCTGGGATTGAAAAAGCGACCTTCCGGTTTGTAGCACAGCACCTTCACCACTGTGCTACTGCGGTCCAGAAGTTAGAGTATTAAACGTAAATGCATATAAACTCAATGTGGCTTCCTTCCATTACAAAAACTCTCACTAGGATAATGCCCACTGAAACTTTATGGGAAAATTTTGCAATATCCATTCATTGATACAATTTACATAGACATAAAATTTGATAATTTCTACTGTTTTGTTTCTCACCCATGTTTCTAGCATAAACTGTCAAAAAGCTAGCAAAGCTTGAAAACACACCATAACATTACAGACACCTATAAATATCTAACATTATATATTTGGCCGGTATTTACAACCGGTCTGTTGCAAAGTGTGAATTAAATTACATTACAAATTTAAATTAAACCTTAATTTCTGCAAATTTATAAAGCTCTCTATGGTCACTTACCTGTGTTTTAAAACCAGATACTCACTGCACATTTTCCTGTCACAGGATCACATGTTGGTGCATGTCCATTACAGTCACAACGACGACATTTCCCAAGCCCTGGACTGGGCTCCACAAGTGTGTAGCCATAACCACATGCCTCACAGGACAGTCCTGTATAGCCTGGTGGGCAGTCACAATGCTCAACAAGGTCTGCTACAGATCCAGTCCCCCCAGCAACTGCTGTCTGCATGACAGCATCTATCAGGCTATGGAGGCGAAATAAAGACAATAGTGTGACATCTGGAACTATTACAGCAGTGAATATCGTGATTACAGTTTTCATTCATACACAAAACCCTAGATTTCAGACCGTGATGAATCTTCCAAAGTTGGGCACAGTACAACAGTTTTCCACAAAACACATAAGACTCCAAAATCTATATCTTGCATTACAAAATTTCACTTCAGAGAAAATAAATTTATACTATCGTTTACTTTACATATAAAATGATTATTGTGACACTACACAATATCCAGTGGCATAAATAAGGCATACGCAGAGCCCAAGGCTCTGGGGGCCCATGGGTCAGAAGGGCCCCAAACACACAGAATACTAAAATTAGTTGTGGATCCTTTCAGACTGGATTATGTTCTTCTGACAGAAGCCAGTGTTATGGATCCCCGTTATGAGATCTGGGAGAAACTTTGTTAATAGTTACAGGGGCCTTCAATTATCATATCACAGCTGGGGTCCAAAACCAGTTACCTTCATTACTGATCATATACCAATTATTACCTCGCTCACAAGATCTTATTACTACACCATATCCTGAATCAGATTAATCCATTGAACATCCTCAAATTCCCTCGAATGCTACATAAAAAATATAAATGAATGGGAGCTAGAGCAGAAATCGTAAAATCAAAATTGATATATGAATTTATATATTAAAATTTCATCAGCTGCCATTGTCTTACCTTCCCTCTACCTGGTCAGTGTGAAATGCTGCTCTGAGCAGGAGATGCTTCACATGAGTAAGTACACTCATCAGATCATCTCTACTTGCTGGATCACCACGATAATCATGACCAGTGATGTCTTTAATGTCTTCTGGTATACGATACCAGAAATCCTCATGAAGTGGGACTATCAGTGTAGCATTTTGGGACTGGTACGAATGATAGCCTGTACCTAGCCGTAATCCATTGCTGCCCTGGGAAAAATATTTTAAGCTATCAGTGTTGACATAACAGTCTCTCTGTCCAAGAATAAGAATCTTAAAAATATGTCCAACATTATTATGCTAGTTTTATGGCATTGTTTTATTTTCTGGGGATCTAGCTTCACATCAATCAAATTTATGTAACTTTATTAACTTAGGGTTGGTAAATTTGGGTAAGAATAAAGACAGGGGCAGTTAAAAATATTTAGCAATACCTTGCATCAACTGAAAGTTTTGATTACAACTGGTATTTTATTTTCATTTCTCATTCACCGGATGCAAAGGTGCATGTAGCAAAAATGGAGATGGTAAAGATATAAAACATTTTGGTCAGAAAACTATTTGGGAGAACTAAGCATAGAAGGGAGGATATGGTTAGATCAGCCTTACAGCATCAGGCAATGACAGTGTGAACTGGATTCATCTGGATCAAGAAAGACAATGAGATAGGCTCTTGTGAACATGGTTATAAAAATTCTGGCAGAGGTGTCCGCTAGACAAGCCTTGGGACCAACACTTTTAGAGGTAACTTAACACAATGGCCATGTATTAATAAAATAAAATATCTTTCCCTTATTTAATGGCTTCTTCTTTCTGTCCATCCAACTACAGCAAGTTAGCTTCAGTTATGTTATGTGTCTCATTTGTTTAGAAAATCTCACATTCAGTATCATGTGCATGTAAACTATCTAAATATTATTTTTTCTGGTAAACTGCATGAGCTGCAAATGTGACGTAAATGAGCCACACTTCAGCTACCTCTGCGTTTGGTTTCATGTATGGAAGGGCATTATATTGAACAGCTGATGCACAAATAGAATGATATTACAATTCATCTTATAAAAAATGTTGTGAAGTTGCGGGACAGGATTCAATTGTCTCATGCAGTGCCTTAGAGGTGGCATTATGTATCAGTTGAGACTGTCATTTCTCAGTTACCACTCACAATAAGAACCATGTCAGGTCCAACAGTTGGCCTCCCACTGGTGTCTCCACGCATCACCACCCAGCTCACACTGAAGCTGACATTGGATCCATAGCTAGCTAAAAGTTTGCCCTGGTACTGTTCTGGTGCCAACCAGAAGTAACTCTCTACATCTGGCCACTCATAATAACCAACTGATAGCAGTTTTGTTTCTGTATCAACAATGGGATGCACAGTCCTGCTTACTGACAAATCACTCACCAGCCACCCTGATGATGCTGAAAACTGTGAACCAGAGAACCAACAGATCTATAAGAAATATCTAATTATCATAAGAATACAGTTGTGGGATGTTCCCAAACAGTCTTATGAGACAGGACGCCGTGTAGTTTGGTACATACAGACCATTGTTTTAGAAAACTGTCTGCCTCCAACTCCAGGGTAGAAGAATAAGACATGTAAGGCAGAATGGATTAGTACTGGGAATATGAGTGAACCAACATGAAAGAGCAGCTAATAAAAGAAATTAATATTAAGTGTGCAGGAAGGAAGATGGGTAAAAGAGGAAGAAACAATAAAATTAAATAGCATACACAAATTAATTAATGGCAGAGGTAGAGTGAGAAAGAGGTAGAGAATGAATAGTAAGCAAGAGAGGCTCTTAACAGAGGTATATGTAAATATGAAAGGGCAAAATTACAGAAATGTAAAAGGAAGGGATGAATGATTAAAGGAATAAAGTGTGAGCCATTCGGCTAGAAGCTGGCTGTGACCTTGTTTCCGGACTGCGTATTCAGACCGGTTTCTACCCCTTTCTCCTTTCACTGCGGCTATCATCCGGGGCATTGGTCATTCATATGAAAAGTGAAAGTTAGGGGCATGACCCAAGTCTTGGTAATGAGTGTTTATTTCTGGTAAAGCTAGTCCTTTGCTTGTGTTCGCTTCGTTCATTTGGGATCCCAAAGAAGACCACCTAGGAGCAGGAAGCAAGGTCACAGCCAGCTCCTAGCCGAATGGCTCAGGTGGATAAAAAGGACAAATAAAAAAAGAAAAAGAAACAGAGAAAAATAGAGTAGGAGAAAGGTATGGTGGGGAAAGAGGAAAGGAAGCTTGAAGAGCTATGTGAAGAACCCTTTGAAAACAATCTGCTTATGGCCACTGCTTCAAGTGGTTCACTCTTAGCCTTGGCCTGAGTCTTTCACTATATCTATATGATCATTCAATGTAGGCCTCTCTAATCCGAAGAAACAGGCAGCAGATTGCTCAGAGACACCAAGTAACACAGTTTCACATCCCAGCAGACCATAATCTTAATATTTACCATTCTGAAAAATTAAAACCTGTACAAATATCTGTTAATGCCATGATAATATTTAGAAAAGTATTAGCACTTAAAAATTTTAAATAAAATGAGATATGTGCATATAATATGTGATAGTTGGTGATAATGCAAGAAACTGCTTGGAGTTGGTGACTTGTACAAGAAGCAGGATGCAAATATTCTGCGTTCTGACTTACAGCATGAAGCTGCAGCTGTGTGCTGGAATGACAGGTGTTGCTCACACCAGAGCAATAGCATTGCAGGCATCCATCAGGGTTGTCTTTGCTCAGAGCAAAGTAGCCTGGTTTGCAGCGATCACATTTCTCACCTTCCACGTTCTTCTTACATGTGCAGCTTTTTTCACAGTCGATCATCAAATCAATTCCTCGAACATCGCATGGACATGGTTCACAGATGGGGTAACTTCGAAAACTCGGAGCACACCTATCACATTGTGGGCCACCAAACCCCAAATGACATTCGCAAATTCCTGCTGCCTATAATACACAAATTAACAAAATTAATTGAAATATTACAGGACATTTATTTTGGCTACACTTATATGGTGGGATTGTTTTGAATTTTCACTGCAGGTAAAGACATATAACTAATTAGTGGGAAGATATTTGTTCACAGCAACCCAAAGTCTTTAAATAATTTTGGCTACAGTACCCACATACATTTGTCTCACTGTGAGACTAACTTATACAAATGCATAGACACCCACTGAAATGGAAACATCTCATACTATGATTAAATTAGTGTTTCCCAAAATTCTGCCCATGGCCTAGAATACTAAACTACTTTGGCCCAACTCCAACAGTACCAGTAGTTACTCAACACCCTGTTTTAGCCATCAAGTTTCTTTCATAATTCAGAGAATTCATGACCCAAAATTTAGTCATGACCATGCATTTGAAGTTCCCAGCTCTAAATATTCACAATATTTCATAAATTCCAACATGTAATTTTCTGTTCATACATACGAAAGTATGTACAAAATATAGAGAAATTTTATTATAAACTTTGACCATCAAATACACAGTAGTCACACATATCAATTTTCTTTCTTTATAACCTCCCTGCCCTTCAACACACGTGGTCCAATAGTACACAGGTTTCCTGATTCCACAATATTTCCAGTTGTGTCTTAAACTATACTTCTACACTTTCCTTCATGATTGATGTTTATTTCAGACATAATTTCAGCAACAGTAATTCTTAAGTAACACTGATACACTGAAAAACCTGCTCCTTAACCTCAAAACATGATGCAGTCTATAGTCATCCAAACATGCATGTTTAACAAATCTCATTTGTCGTCTTGGATCTTTCCACTTGTGAACTCCTGTCTCACTCATACACCTGTTACCAAACTAAACTAGTGCGTACGCTTCTTAACTGTCACAGGTCTTCAGGCCATCTGATCACAGATTACTGTTTTTGTTTGGCATAGTTTATCAACAGAAATCCATGTTTCATCAACCTCAGTATTACTGTTAGTCCAAAGTCAACAAAAGCCGAATAGGTGGAAATTATAAATCATGTAGTATAATCTAACATGAAATGGACATATATTCAATTCTGGTAATTTAAGAACTTAATGTATATTTTAATGTCATTAAAAAAAAATGACTGGAAACATGGGCATAATTTCATCCAAATACTCTACTGCAGTACTTCCCTTCAGGTTTCTGGTTGCAATCCATTTCAGTCACATATTTCCTTTCTTATTTTAAGCTGCCAAATTTTCAAGTTGAATACCCAACCAAACAATCTGTCTATTCTGTTAAAATGTTATTGTGTTTTAAAAAGATCTTTTCACAACGAACCATTAAAAGCATGACTAAACTCTTACTTCAACACCGGAGCTACTGCCATACACTGCCTTCTGTACCTTGCCTGCAGGATCACCATCCTGAGCACATCGTCCTGTAGCACCAGGCTTCTTGTTACAGTTACAGGGTCGGCAAGGAGCTGGATCGAGTAAGGATACTCCCGTCGGTCGATACCATCCATCTTCACATAATTCACAGTTTATGCCTGTTGTGTGTGCCTGCATAATGTAACAGTACAATTACTGAGAAAATAAAGAAAAAATGGAGGGAGTTTCTGTGTAAGAAGTGCACCAAATACTAGACAAACTTTGTATAGAAATGGTTTCCTTCTTTCTCAAATTAAAAAAAAAAAGTAGCTGAAACATTAGAAACACTAAAATTATTGAATTGAAGTACATTATTCATTATGTAATCTAAAAAGAAACTGATTATGAGGATATAAATTTCACCCCAAATGAGTTAGTAGCCTACCACAATTTTCGGTATCACTGTATTATTTTTTTATATGTATTCTTCCTTAGATATGGAGTAGGGAAAAGGAAAGTTACATTATTATGTAGTTTAGATATTCAATGAAGTGTATGCACCAAAAGGCAAAATTATGCCACCTGCATATAGGTGATGCCTGTGGATTTACCTGAACATATCCAAATTCTGTGCAACATAACAGGTTTACAAACCAAACATCTATCAATCAGACACAGTTTTACACACAATTACAACCAGTCATAAAATAAAGATATCAGTACATGAATATATTTATACAACCTTAGTACACATAATTTTTGCTTCTCAGTATTTATTTACCTTACAGTTCTCTCCAACATGCCTCAACAAATCATGTTAAAAAAATGAGTCAAATTTGTTTGCTGCTAGAGAGAGCAGGTCTTTGCAGCAATAACTTTTGAACTTCAAGCTTCACAAATAAACAATAGCAGTCATAAAAGTGAAAGTACAGTTGTGGTTCTATAGAGATATAGTTTCACACATATTTAATTTTAGCGCTGTTCCTGGTAACCACTGTGTACAAGGTTGGGCAAGACTCAGACCTGGTTTAGATGATCGGGAGCAGAAAAAGTCTCTCGTTCCTGCTGGAAATCAAACTCCATTTAATGGGTCATTCTGCCCATCGTCTGAGTGCTGTACTGACTGACATATCCCAGCTCCACAAAAGCAGACATAAAATAAAATTTCTTACTAACAACGTGTGCCAAAGCAAGCCTTCTGTCATGGTAACCTGTGACTGGAATTTGTCAAGCCCTGATACATGGGCACACTGGGCTAATCCTAATAACAACAGTATACGTACAGAAATAATTAAGAATCCCTACAGGTGATATAATTAGCCATTAATGTATGTCTAGATTATTATGGTGCAGTTTACATAACTGTAACTATCACGTATATGTAAACTATAACTGCAGAAACACTCTAGCTAATATCATCCCTTCTCAGCTGTAATTAGAGCAATATCCTGCTAAACGCATTCACACATACATACAGACGGACAAGCATATTCAAGCACTAGGTCTCTCTCTAATTTATATAAATATACAGTCATTCCAGTACACCTTGGCCATAGAAGGAAGTGTGTGGTGAGCTTCGTGCCCTGGCTGCCTAACCCACTGATAGGAGGCTGGGTGGGTTACCATCCCAGTCAGACAAATTTCCTCTTGCTGGAAATCAAACTAGTCTGTAGCCTCGTCACTACACCAAGTGAACTACCTTGACTCCATTATAAAACTATGCTAAAGATACACCACATTATTCGATCACTGTTACAATGTGTCGATCACAAGAGACTCACTGTGCAATTTATGCAGACACCTCCACCACGGTACTCGCCATATACGTCTCGACTCAGGCGAGCAGCTGCAACAGTATCATTGTAATGACAGCTGGTGGCATGTCCGTAACACTGGCATGGTTCACACTGTGCCCCATCAGAGGGTGTACCAGCACGCCATGGAAGCTGATTGTAGAGTGGACAGCAGCGATCACAGGTAGGACCACAGGTATTATGCTGGCATTCACACTGGGGCCTCTGTTAGGAAAAATTCAATTGAAGTTTTTATATAAAAACAATCTGATAAGTTTGTGATGTATTTTTAATGTAGCTGAAACAGATCACTTGGTCAAATTCTTTAAGACGATAATCATAATAAAAAAATGATTAAGTTTTGTTATGTTTCTTCAGATAGTTTTTGCCAAAATCAGCTCACTGACATGTACTTGGTGTGAAAGTACAGACAAGCTAATGCCAACAGAGGCATTCCACAAACAGCATGTTACTGTCTTAAGTTTTGTGCATATTGACTCTACTCACTCCAAACTTGCCATTCTGTGTGCACTTGCTGGCATGGCCAGAGCACACGCATTGGCCACCAATACTGATGTCCTTAATGGAATAGAAGAGACGCCTGGTAACTGACGCGTCATCAAGACCTGGTGACAATGACATGAACTCAGCGTTTAGCGTGCGTATTTTCTGGAGACGCAGACGCACAAAGCGGGCCAGTGTGAACTCCAATAACTCTGCACTTGACTCATTTGCTCCAGGACGACCAACAACCAGAGACGTGTGGATCTTGGGGAATAAAAAAATACAATCTTAGTCAAGACAGGACTTGATTTAGCAGAGATTCAGTTCAGGTACCTGCCGAAGAGGTATCTCAGTCATTACTTACTTTAAACAACAGTGATGATGATAATGATGACGATGATGATGATAATAATAATAACAATAATAATATGCAAGATAAATTAATTTGTATTAAACTAGACGTTCACAAAACACAGTTCTTTCTTTCCAACAAGAAGCCAAAATATTTCGAATTCAGACACCTTTTGGCGTATCTAAACGCGCTGTGATAGAAATAACAAACGCGAGAAAGGAAATGCAACAGTGCAGAAACACATAGCAGCTGATTCCGAAGTTTTGCGCTGTACAGGACCAAGTATACTGACTCACTATCGTCCAGCGCAGTGCTTCACGTCAAGGCAGAAGTCACACGTGTTCTTAACAACAAAAGTGACAATTGTTTCTCAGAAGTCCGCTGTAACGAGGTCCTCTTAATCCTTTGAAGCTCTCTTTTCACTAGCACAGGGGTTCTTTCTGGGGGGCTAAAGCAGCAGGACTCAATGCTGGTCACTTACCTCGATCCAGCGCCGAGGTGGCGAGTGAGTGGTGCTAAGCATCCAATCCCCTACGTGCCTTCGTGAGAAGTACAGGGACAACATTAAACACAACACGCAATGTACGTATAACGTAACATTAAGCCCCGTTCGAGTAACCACTGATGCTATGGGGAAGCAGTACTTATTTTATGAGTGTGTCTGTATTCATAAAATACAACAATGAGTTATACACATTGTACAAGGAAAGTGATATAGTAACATATATTAAAACCAATCGATTAAAAAGGGCAGGACATGTTATTCGTATGGAGGAACAGAGCGCTACAAGAAGAGTTCTGGTTGCAGTGGTAGAAGGAAGAAGACAGAGGGGCAGGCCGAAACTGAGATGGGAAGATGGTGTGATGGAAGATGCCAGGAAGTTGGGGGAGAGAAATTGGAGGAACGCTACAAGGAATAGGGACAGCTGGCAGAAGCTTCTGAAGAAGGCCTTGGCTCAAAAGGGGCTGTTGTGCCAATGATGATGATGATGATGTCTGTATTCTTGCCTGAGTTATCCGGCAAGAAAATCGCACCCTTTCTGCGCAGCACTGTATTGTCATCTATGGCGTGTCTGACTATACCATACTTATCCACATTATCTCATAAACGGCTAGATAAAAAAAAATACTGAACACAAAATGAGTGCTCTGATTTTCTCTACATCCTTTATCTGAAATACTCATCATTCTAAGAAGGATTCGACGAGGTATTGCCATATATGTACGCAGGTCTTCATGTAAAGTGCCCGTCATTCTTCTCAGATTTCAATAAACTTCAATTTTCTGGAGGACAGATTTTCGAAAAATCGTCAAATATCAAATTTCAGTGGAAGCCGAGTTGTTCCAAACGAAACGACAAATATGACGAAGTTAATAGCTGCTTTTCGTAATTTTGCGAACGCGCCTACAAGATCTTCAGTTAGGCCGTTAATTGTATTTATCAAGATTCGTTTGACTATCTAAAAAAAACAGGGATTATTCCATTAAATAGAGATAACTCCTTGGTCTTCATAATGGAGACGTAGTGTGTCTGGTGGGAAAGGAACAACTAATTCTAAAACAACAAAATCAACGAGTATATTTCGGATCTATAGAATGAATATGGTGCTACGCCTCCGCTACAGACTAACCATCAATATTGCGGCGCTAGAGAAGTTGCCTATATGCCACGGCGTTAGTAATACTGAGAAGTGACGAAAACCAACTAGGTGCTACTGAATGGTTTATTGCATTTATAATCTGCTCAACATGTTTCGGACACTTATGTGCCCATCATCAGGAGCTCGAGTTCCTGATGATGGGTATATAAGTGCCCGAAACATGTTGAGGAGATTATAAGTGCGATAAACCATCCAGTAGCGTCTAGTTGGTTTTCTTCTCTACGCATATACAACGATGCACGGACAAAGTTGGTTTTCTTCTCTACGCATAAACAACGATGCACAGACAAACATACATCAAATTCACTGAGAAGTGACATTCCTGACATCGACGCTTTTAACAGGTAAAGGAAACATAGCTGATAGAATGATAAAAAAGTCATTATTATTATTATTTAACGAAGCTCTCAATAATTCAGAATACGCAGAGTTAAATGCAAGCGTGGTTGGTAAATATATGGCTGGAAAAGATAAGGAAGAAGACGAACTTGGCCTAAATTCTTGTCTTCAGAGTCAGAGGAAAAGCACGAAAAATCTCAGTGATAGCTCAGATTCGAACCCGATACCTCCAAAATGCAAAGCAGGCGTGCCAACATCTCGACAACAGCGTTATAACTTCGTGACCGAAAGCCTCTAAAGCTGAGAATTGCGCTCTTCTGGGTTATTACGCAGCAAGTGGTGGTAAATTCTTATCGACGTTTCGGAACAACCTATCGGTGCCATCTGCAGGGGGTTAAGAATCCAAAAAGGATTCTTGACCCTTGGAGATGGGGATCGATTGTCCCCGAAACATCGGTAAGAAATTACCACTGCTCCCTGCGTAATAATGCAGAAGAGCGCAGACTTCGAGGAGGAAGTCTGAAATTAGGCTCCACAGCTAGCTGGACGATTTGGAGTAGAGAAATATACCTTGCCCCAACCGGGAAACGAACCACAGTTTCTCGGTCGTCCATCCCGTAGACCAGCCACTATAATCCAACTAATATAATTATCTGCTTAAAATTAACTGCGAAGATGCCCATTTGTGCAGTTCTTACTGCAAATAGGTACGTCAACAGCACGTTAAAGAACTAAACTGTTCTCATATCATACCTCGCCTCCTTCTAGCGGGTTTAGCTTGGAATAGTAGGATGTGCAGATGACGTCTGAATCCGTTTTATACGATGGCTTGCCTCTTGTGGGTTCAATCCCATACCTCGTCCAGCATTCATC
>Ga0209755_10004910_pt1 | contig 15501 bp, 8 predicted proteins | sample TergutCo191P1_FD_187301 | JGI IMG/M metagenome (GOLD analysis project Ga0209755, IMG submission 187301) | Cornitermes sp. P1 segment gut microbial communities from Petit-Saut dam, French Guiana - Co191P1 (SPAdes) (version 2) | ecosystem: Host-associated > Arthropoda: Insects > Digestive system >... | reverse complement strand
TAAGCCATGTACATAGCCTATGCCGTAACCGCCAGTGTACATAAAGAATTGCGGCGATAAAATATATTTACCCAAAAAGAATGATGCTAGCGTAATTAGACCCGTTATTATAGTTTGTCTAATTATTACTTGTAGTAGTCCGCCTGCAAAAAAGCTTTCGCCCCGCTGGAACGGTTTTCGTTGCATCACTCGTTTGTCGGCTTCTTCTTTTGCTATGGCAAGTCCTGGTATACCGTCTGCTAAAACATTTATTATAAGGAGCATTATTGGCGTGACTGGTAAACCCCAACCAGCGATAGAACCAAGTAGCATTACTGTAATTTCTGCAAAGTTACATACAATTAAAAAGTATACTAATTTGCGGATATTGGCAAAAACATTACGGCCTTCTTCTACTGCGCTAACAATAGAGGTAAAGTTGTCGTCAGTCAAAATCATGTCTGCGGCTGACTTTGCAACTTCTGTGCCTGCAATACCCATAGCAACGCCAACATCTGCGCCTTTAAGTGCAGGAGCATCGTTAACGCCGTCACCCGTCATGGCTACGACTTGACCATGTTTTTTCCACGCTTGCACTATGCGGATTTTATCTTCTGGCGACACTCTAGCGTAAACTGAGTAATGCTCAACACTTTCAAACAGCTCGTCATCTGTCAACTCGTTAAGCTCTTCGCCCGTTATAATGCCCTCTTTATGGGCGACAATTCCCAATTCTCTAGCAATGGCACACGCTGTTTTTGCGTGGTCGCCAGTAATCATAATTGTGCGAATACCCGCAGCTTTTGCTTGGGCAATGCTTACCTTAGCCTCTGGCCTTGGTGGGTCGATAATGCCGATAAAGCCTTCAAAGATTAAGTCTTTTTCTAACTCTTGCTCCCACTTGTCTTGCGGTGGCAATTTATCAATTTCTTTATAAGCTAGCGATATTAAACGCAACGCATCGTCTGCAAAGGCATCATGCACATCGCTTAATTCTTTTTGATAGTTAGCATCTTTTCTGTCAAAAGGCAGCATGTCGAATGCACCTTTTGTTAAAACTAACAGCTTGCCGTTTGGCTGTTTGACGACTGTGGTCATCATTTTACGAGCGCTAGAAAATGGAATTTCTGCAACTCTAGGATAAGCCGCATCTAGCTCTGTTTTTACTAAGCCTTTTTTAACGGCTAGTCGCATTATGGCAGACTCTGTTGGGTCACCAATAATTCGCTCTTCTCCGCACTTATCTCTCTCTAGCGTTACATTAGAAGATAGTAACAGCTTTTTTAAGAACCACATGTCGGGTTCTTTGTCTAAGTCTTCTGACTTTAGTGGCTCTGCCCCGTAGCGCCAAAGCCTTGTGATGTCCATACGGTTTTGAGTAAGAGTGCCTGTTTTATCGCTACAAATTACGCTAGTAGAACCGAGTGTTTCTACGGCGGGGAGCTTGCGGATAATAACATTCTTTTTAATCATTTTTTGTACGCCCTTAGTGAGTGTGAGCGTAACTATGACCATCATAGCCTCTGGCACCGCAGCAACGGCTAGGGTGATTACAACAAAGCTAAGATTCCACCAGTCGTTTGCAGTTGGTGCCCAGTTTAAGCGGCCTAATTCGATTAAAAACAATGCAAGCGCACTAACTACCGCAATTATACAAATGATTTTGCCTAGACGGCTAATACGCATTTGCAACGGTGTTTTGCGTTTTTTAGTGGTTTGTAGGTACTCGGCAATTTTACCCATTTCGGTGTTCATGCCTGTGCCAGTTACAACTGCTGTTGCGTTGCCGTTTGCAACTAAGCAACCGCTATAAATCATGTTTTTTCTATCGCCCAAAGGAATATTTTCTTTTGCGATTTCTTCTACATGCTTTTTACTAGGCTCACTCTCGCCCGTCAAGCTAGCCTCGTCAACGCTAAAGCTAACGGCTTCTATAATCCTAGCGTCTGCTGGCACTAAGTCGCCACTTTTTAAAATAATAATGTCGCCGGGGACTAATTCTACTGTATCAATTTCTTGCTTAACTCCGTCACGCAAAACAAAGCAAGTGGGCGAATTTAGCTTTGCTAGTGCGTCCATTGCCTTTTGCGCTCCCCGTTCTTGTATGACGGCGAGTGCTGTATTTAAAATAACGATTGCCATTATGACGGGCGCTTTAATCCAAGTGGCAGACGGCGAATACATTAAAATACCGTTCTCGTAAACATCTCTCCAGCCTGCTGTTGCGGCAATGTCCATCATAAGGGCTAAAAGTGCTGCCACTATTAAAATAATAATGGCTAGGTCTTTTAAATGATAAAGAATTTGAAAAAACAGCGGAGTGCGTTTTTCTTCTTTAAATTTATTTTGCCCGTGTGCTTCACGGCGAGACAAAACCTCGGTGTCGCTAAGACCTTGCGCTAGCTCTACCTTTTGATTTTTTAACACCTCGCTTGTGTTTTTAGAATGCCAAACCAATAAAAAATACCTCCTAGTGAATACTTAATATTTAATAATGAAAAGTGTTGATATTTGCTTACAAAATTATTTGCTGAATGTTTTATCTATTATACCTTTAATGTCATTTCTTAGCTGTAAAAAATAACAACTAATAAGTATATATATGATGAAGCACTTATATAATAGCAAAGATTTTTTATATTGTCAAAAAAATAACTTAGTTTTTTAGCTAAATTTTAATTGCTCTTAATCGTTTGACATATGTATACATGTATGTTATAATTTCTTTATCTTAAACTTTAGGAGTTAACCTTATGAAAATTAAAAAGAAATTATTCCCTTTGCTAGTGTTGCCGATATTTGTTTTAATACTAGCTTTAGCTACAGCGTGCAGCGGTGCAACTGCACCTAGTATTGTGCGAAACCCACCCACTAATCCGCAAACTGCATATGAAAGACTAAGTAATGCTGGTTGGGATGCTACGCTAGTAAATTTACCGCTTGTGCCTACCAATATTATGGCCACAAGGACTAGCCACCCAGAAGATGTGACGGCACAGTGGGACGAAGACAGAACAACCAGAGTGTGGGCAGAAGCCGTCACGATTAGTTGGTGGTCTACTGATGCTTTAGCAACCATTGCCTACAACGCAGCACAAAATGCTTTAAATACTGCACAAAACCTAGCATCTGACGAAATAACCGTAACCGGTGGTGTTTGGAGAAACAGCTATGACGGCGGCTATATTGTATCTAACTGGATAAGAACTGCTGGTAGATTCAATGCGATGCAAGATTAGTATTTATCTATTAAATTAAATAAAAATGTCGATTAAGATTATAAAATTTTAATCGACATTTTTATTTTTCTTTGTCTAAGTTTTAATTGCTCTAACGCTTACTATTAAAACCCAAAATCGTCTTCTCCATCATCACCGTTAATGTACTCGCCTTCTATTCCACGCAGATAGTTTAATAAAACTGTATCTGATGGAATATCTCTTTCGTCTCTTACACCCATAAAGAATGGGTTGTCGTTAGGGCGTTCTAAATTAGATAAAAACATATAGCCTGTGCCATTTCTTGTAAATCTATCGGCTGCGGCAAAAAACGCAATGTGACCTGCAACAAGTGCTACATTGGCATGACCACCACTACGCACTAATTCTAGCTCTCCACTTAAAAGCTCTGGCGTTGCGTTTGTGGCAAAAAGGTCAACTCTGTAAACGCTTGCACCTTCTATATAATACATAAAACTGCCACGAATAAATAAAAACTCTTCTGGTGGGCTATGCAAAATCATTCTGCGGTGTACTAAACTAAATTGAGGGTCTATATAAGAAACTATAAACACGCCGTCTTGGCTAAAAGCTAGCATGTATGCGGCGTTGTTTTGCTCGCCCGCAGTTTGCCCGCTAATAGAGGTCATAAAATGAGTAAATGTGTATTCGTCTAGGCTACCCCACCTATATACATAGCCGTTTAAAGCTGTTAAAGAATTAACATTGGGTTGAGCCGCATAACGGTCAGAATTAGCGTATAATAAATTATGCAAGTTATTAAACCTAACATGGCGTTGGCCGTCTATTGTGCGTACATAGAATAGCTTGTTATCTACTATGTTTTGAATTTCCATAGTGGCGTTAGAAGCAAAAACTGTGTGTCTTTCTAACTCGCCAACAGCGCCGCCTGGGGCTAAAGCAAAAACTACATTACCTTCGTTGTGGATATCGCCTATGCTATAATGGTCGCTAATGTTGTGGATATTGCGGTCTGCGTGTCTTGTATAAAAAACAAAGTCTTCTAGTCTAACAGAGTTGTCATTTGGGTCAAAGGTGTCTCTTACTGGCATAAATACTTGAGTTGCCATGTCTGTAACTCTGTATGCTCCCCTTATTCTTGGGGCACGATTAGCATGCGTTTCTATGCGGACTGTTATAATATCTATATTGCCGTTATCTTCGTTACGAGAAGATGCAACTAAATAAACAGTGTTTGCGTCTACTGCATGGAATACATAAGGTAGGTCTGCCGCATCGCCAGGTGTTGTAAAGATAGAGCGGGGGTTAGAGCCGTCTAAGCCCATAACAATAAATTCTGTGCGTTCGTCTTGTACAACTGCGTAGCGGTCACGAGTGTGACTTGGGCTAGCAAAGAATATATGACTATTTAAAATCCAAATTCCGCCCCTTGCTCTTGTGCCTACTGTTTTTGGAGCAATTGGCACAACATCTACTAGGTCTACTCTTTCATTAAATTCTACTCTTTCAAAAACATCGTAGTTTTCTTCGTAGTTTGTAAAAATTTCTAGTCTTGGGCCAAAACGCAGTGTTGGGTCGTTGTAATTTATACGGCGAGGGTCAACACGGTTTGCAGGATGATTATCTGGCCTTGTTATGTTTGTATCAAAAGTAGGCAGAATGTTGCCATCATTATCTCTTAAAGGCTCAACCATTCTAAAGCTAAATAATTGGTCCTCGTTATCTTGTACAATACTAGGGTTTAGATTATCTGGGTTTTCTTCTATATTAAATAGGTTAGTGTTGTTATCTCTAGTTGTAACATCGCCTAAAAGCCTAGCACGGTAAATGCCGCCTTGCACAACATCGCCCCAGCGGTTTTGGTCGGCGTTAGCATCATCAAAGGTACCCCTTGTGCCATTTATAAAATAAACATAAGGACCGTATTGCACAGCAATTGAGCCGTTGCCAATAGCAATAAAATTAGAATACTCTAGTGGCTGAATAGTAACGGCAGGTAGCCCAGCACAAGCAGTTGCAAAAAGCATTATACTTGCAACAACAGCACAAACAAGACCACCTATAAGGGTTTTTTTAAATGTTTTAGTTTTTCTCATTGTTTTGGTATTTATAAACTCCGATTTTTCTTTGTATCTTAAATTTAGGTTTGTGTAGCTTTTACATTAAAGGGATTTTTTGCATTAGACTAGTTTAAGCTGGAATTACTACAACTTGCCCCTAACATATAGACGCAAAATATATTATAAAATAGAGTTTACCCCCTTGTCAAATATTTAAACAAAGTTTTTTACACTGAATAGTGATTATTTACGATTAGCTATGATTATTTTTAAACTAACTCCACACCCACACAATCGGTAGCCCCGACTGGTTCCACATGTAGTGCCAGTTGTGGGTTGGGGCTAGCCTTGAAATTGTTAAAGTGATGTTTGGGGTGTCGTAGAAGGCGAAGGCTCCTACATGGGTTACCGATGATGGAATTGTTATGGTGGTTAGATTTAGGCTATGAAAGGCTCTTGCACCAATGTATTCTAAGCCTTGTGGCAGAGTAATCTGGGCTAGATTGCTTTTGTAAAACGCCCATTTTTCTATGCGTCTTAGACCTTGGGGTAGAGCTAAATTAGTAACGGCTGTGCCTTGAAAGGCTCTGCCCTCTATAACCTCTACGGTAGAAGATAGCGTTACGCTAGATAGTCTAAAGGCTCCTTCAAAGGCTCTGTCGGCGATTGTGGTAACGCCGTATGGCACAACAACAGTCGTCAATGCGTACCTAAAATTCCTAGAGTTTAAGGCGGGGTTATAGTGCCAAGTTATGGCTAGATTTGGCGTGTTGTAGAAAGCCCAGCCGCCCACATAGCTGACTGCGGCGGGGATTGTAAGCCGCTCTAAACGCACTGTGTGGGCAAAGGCTCTGTCGCCTATGACTTGTAGAGAATTTGGTAGGTCTATTTGCCTTAGGTAAAAGGCTCTATAAAACGCCCTTGCACCAATATGCACAAGCTGGCTGTTAGGAGCAAATCTAACATACTCTATATTGCTTCTATAAAACGCCCTATCTACTATATGAGTAACATAGTAAGGAATTGTAATAGTGCTGCCCGTACCAGCATAGCCAAAGAGAATGCCGTTAGCGATGTTAAGGTTAGGGTTAGTTGGTACACAATATTGTGTTCTTTCTACATAGATAGCCAATAATCTATAAACATCAAAATGCCACCAGTTATTAGACCAAAGCCTTGCCTCATGTTGACGATAACCCGCCCCTCCTACCAATACATTAGGCTGCAACCATTCCCAACCATTAGGCAAAGCAATCTCTCTTACAAATTGACCAACAGTAGCCGTTAGCTCTGTGGGTAGTTCGTAATTATTAGGATGTTCTATCGAAAGCCTACTTACAAAAAGTATCCGTATTGATGGGGCAGTGGTAAAGTTATTGTAAAATGTTAATCTATATTCTCTATTTGCTCTAGGTCTAAAAGACACTTGTTGCCATCTAATATTATAACTAACCAACTCCCCCGTTTCGTCATATAAACGCCAAGGCATAAAAACATTATTTCCTGCTAAATAACTAATATAACGCCACTGATTTGTTTCAAATGTGATAAAAATATTAAATTCTGCATTTTGATGCATATCAAAAGACTTACTATGTGTCCCATAAGGCATACGCATGTACATATTCACTACCAGTGGCAGTGCTTGCACAAAAACATTTAATTGCCTCAACACAACATGGTATCGCTGCCTATTTTCTGGGGCAAACTCCGCCATATGTTGCCTAATCCCTGGACTACCAACAAAGTTTAATGGAGTTATCCATCTCCACCCAGAAGGCAATTCAATATTGTAAAGTCTATACCCCGTCATAATCGTTAAGTTAGTAGGCAAAGTATATGATGGAGTCCTTAAAGCTACATCTATCCACAATTGTCTAACAATGCTGTAATACCTTTCTTGATTATAATGAGTAAATCTAGCATTAAAACCAAAACGACCCACTGTTGCCAAAGTAACATCTTGAGTAGTCCACTCCCAGCCTTGTGGCAATGCTACGCTCCAAAGCGTTTGTCCTATTAGTGCTGCCAACTCTGGTCGTATATATGGTGGCGTTATTGGCAATGGAACAACCCATATCTCTATATCTACCCATATAGAATAGTATCTATCTGCTGTAGGAGTATAAAATGCCCTAAAAGACCTGTACCCCTCTCCCGTTACAACAGTATATCTATTAGACCAAATAAATTCGACTGGCAATGCAATTGTAAATAATTGTTGACCATACCTTATTCTTAGTCCAGTAGGCAGGGCAGGGTTAGGTGTTTGCTGTGGCATATTAGTTTGCACAAAACTAGTTAAGCGACTTGGCAAAATAGCCCTATAAACATCCACACAATCCCAACTAGGTACAACTATCCTACGCAAATTAGGCGTATTAAAAAATACTTCGTAGCCAAAAGAAACAACTCCTTCATTTGTATGCCTAGTCAAAGTTACTGCTTGAAGATTAGCATTGTGTGCAAATGCAGTGTCGCCAATATAGCTAACACTAGAAGGAATATTGATATCTAATAAATTATTAGCAGCAAATGCCCTTTCGCCAATAGTTTCTAAAGAATTAGGCAAAGTAACTCTAGTAAAATTATTACCCGCAAAAGCATATGCCCCTATGCTCGTTAATCCTTGAGGCAAGGTAATACTCTGCAAACCACTACCCCCAAACGCATTTCGGCCAATACTCGTAACACTTTGGGGAATAATTATATAAATTAGCCCACTAGCACCATTAAATAAATTATCTCTTATTCTAGTCATGTCATTTGGCAAAAACACAGATGTAATTAAATGTACAAAATTAGAATTATCTAATAACGGATTATAGTGCCACCATAACCATTGAATATTATTAGGGAAAGCGTTAGTGCCTACATATGTTACACTACTAGGAATTATGATTTGAGTGCCAGTAAAGTTGTTAAAACCATTAGCTACTATATGTGTGACATTATGTGATTGCCCATTTATGATAACTGTTGCGGGAATATCTATAAAGCTAGGATGAAATCCACTAGGTCGTAGCCTTACTTCGGCATTACCAGTTGTGCCAATGGGGAAAAATAATAGCGAATCAAACCTACTACTAATTGTAAAATAAGATATACTGGCTCTATTATGCAAATATTCTAAATGGAAATAATAGGCTTGTCCTGCAACTAAATAATGTCCATTATTCAAATAGTTAGTTGTGTTTAACGCACCTGACTCTGCGCTAATAATCCTATGATTATTGTCGTTTAGGCTTAAAGCAAAAACATCAGAAATAGGAGCAACAAATCTAAAGCGGCTGGTATTGTTAAAATGATTGTATACTCGTACTGGTTGATTAGTAGAAACTTGGCGATAATTAGAACGCTCATCTCTTAGTATTTGGCTACGCACACCAATTACATTTTCTGCTATTCTAATATTATTTGAATGTCTACGCACATCAAAAGTAACACCTGTTTCAATGCGTGAAATCCACAACCTTCCATCCATATCTGAACGCTGCGAACAGAAAAACATACCTCTTGCAAATGTATCCCTACCTACAAGTAGTCCTAAACTATCTCTATTCTCTTTACTAAATCTCACTCTATTATCTTTTAGTAAATACTCTCTTTCTTCCGTAAACTGGTCCTCCCAAACACTGCTTCCAAAATCAAATTTTCCGCTACCATGATTCTCAGCATAAACCATGGCTGGCCCAAACATATCATACGACCATCGCAATACATCTATAAATTGAAAAAAGTTACCTATTCGCGGAATAAAGCCGCCAAATACAGCAATTGTATCTATTATATCCAAAGGTTCATCACTTATGTTTCTAATCCTCGCACTACGAGTGCGTATATCGTAAGCCCTAAAATGCATATCCGTTCCATGAAAAAACTTGCCAAAATCTTCTCTTGGTACATATAAATCATGAGCAGGATTAGCATCTTGTTCATTTAATAATCTAGCTGTAAATTCTACATTAGTAATATAGTTTCTGTTCACACAAGTAAACAAGTATTCAACAGGTCTAAAAAAAGCATCAAAAAATAGTCCTGGTCGTGCCCAAGGCAATGCAAACAAATTAGCATTGCTTCTTCGTTCAAAATTAGCGATACGCCACGAGCTACCATAATAGTCAGCTCTGTGTAAAATTGTGGGGGGATTTTGGTAGTGCAGTCTAACTTGTTCTCTAACTCCAATAGGTGCTGTTATCCACACAAACTCTATTTCAAAAAGTGGCACGATTTCAACTAAAAACCTTCCTCCTTGATTTAATGGATTACTAGGGTTTAATCCCTGAACATTATCACTTCTATTTACATCTAATATTTGCACAATAAAATGCCTAATATTAAAATTATCTAAAAAACTATCAATAATAACTCCCCATTCATTGCCAACTAATGTAAAAACACCGCAGGCATTACTTAATTGACTAAAAACATCTAATGGAATAATAGCCGTTATTGGGTCTGGTGCATTAAATAATAAAGTACTGCGTATATCTCTATCTGATTGCATAATGTTAGGTATTCCGCCTACACGCAATGCACCTCTGTTGCCAAATAACGAAGTATGGAATTGTCTAATATGACGAGTAACCCCACCATAAACAAAATAGTCAGTTTGCATGCGTTGCAAAAGAGCTTGTTGAGCAAACCAACCAATAGTTAATTGTGTATCTGTTAATGGTTCAACTTGAATTTCATTGTGCACATATTCGTGATTTTGCAAATAGTCATATGCATGAGATTGAGCAACATTGTTTGTTTGCAATAATGCTAAACTTGTTGCAACAAGTATTATGGCAATAACTATAAACAATGCCACTATAAGGCTTTTTCTTTTATCTTTTGTTTTTTTGATACTCATATAAAATTCCTTTAGAAAATTTATAAATTATTTATCTTGTTGTAAAATGTCTGCCATTATCATAGCCAATTATTTCACCTACATTTCGCCCAGAAATACTTCCATAAAAGAAATTATTAGTAGGCAAGCCAATGTGATTAAAGCCAACTATACCACCAGCGTTTGCAAAATTACCAATTATAGTTGCATAGACTCTATTATTAAATAGATATCCATCATATAATACAGCATGACCGCCTGCAATACCGCCTACACTAACAGTATGGTCAGAAAAAGAAACAGGTCCTACTATTTTACCTTCAAAAACAGAGCCTGTAATAAAAGCAAAATTGCCACCTACAATGCCACCTGTTCTAAATCCTGCCCCAACTAAAGTGCCACTAACTTGGCTATTGACAATTCTTGCTCCTCTGTTACTAAAGCCCGCTATGCCCCCAATATCAGGTGAACCAATAGCCTCTCCTTCAAAATCAGATACATTTATATAAATATCTTCTAATATAATTCCATAAATAAATGCCTTGTCAATTATTATTCCAAATAAGCCTATCTCACTTAAAGTTCCACGCATTGTTGTATCTGTTTTGCTTGTTGTAATTGTTAGATTTTCTATTACATAACCATGTGGATTAACTAGCATACCGCTAAACATTGACTCGCTTCTACCAATTGGCACCCATTCACCAAAGTCTGCTAAGTCAATATCTGCCATTAGAATAAAATGCCCGTCTAAGTTATTGTTAATGTCGGCCAATTCTTGTGGCGTGGTTATGTGGGTCATAATAGCTTCGTTTATCACATGTAAGCTAGTAACCCAAACATTCCGTTCTCGCCTTAAGCCGTTTTCTCTCCCTATAAGGGTAGCGGCAATCATTACATGACCGCTATGCCCTGCTGTAATTGTATTGCCTCGTATTGAAACTACAGTACTAGTGGGTCTGGCACAACCACTCCTTAAAATGCGTTCTCCGTTTTCACTATGAACCCAAATCTCAAAACGATTAAAATCAATATCTAAATGGTCAAAGTGGCTACGAGTAATAGTTAGAGTTTCTCCTGCATTCATTACAGTGGGCAAATGGTCATGTTCATTACTACCTTCGTACCATGCAAACGCAGCTGAAAAATTGCAACCTACTGTGCCTAGTAAAAGAAACAGCATTGCTATAATTGTAAGCGATACTAATATTTTTTGCTTATACTTATAAGCTTTTGGCGATATGCTCTTTTTAACTGTTTTTTGATAACTTGTAGACATTTATAATAAACTAATTATTGTATATGTCGTGTACAATAATTTTGCTCATAAAGACTATTTTACCATACATATTTTTTACTAGCAATTACTTGTTAGAATATTATATTCTAAAACTGTCTTTTTTTTGTTTTTTTTGTAATTTTTTTTTAAATTTAACGGTTTTTTCTGCTATCTATGTTATGTGGCTTTATCCTTTGTCGTTCTCTACCCATCAAAATTTTATCCATTGGGGCTTATTGTGGTTTAACATATTTTAAATGTGAGAGCGAATAGAATATTTTAAGCAATTATAAAACAATTTAAAAAAAAACACTTTAATTAAGAATTTGCCAAAAAACCAGGTTGGCAACCACCCCCGTCCCCTGTGCCATAATTATAAGCGTTGTAATTCGTTTCTTGTTTTTCTTTTGTATGTTATGCATTTTTTATATTCTCCATAAAATATGTTCTTTCGTAAAAAGTGAAGCTAGATGGTACTCGCTCTAATAAATAAATTCTAGCTATAAAGTTTTGTATACTACCATCCGGTATTATAAGAGTATAAAATATGCCCCCCCCCTGTCAGGTAAATATTGTCAAATTTTTGACACAGTATTTCGATATATCTAGGGCGATTTACAGATGACATAGTCCATAACCCTGCATCAACTTTGATTGTAGCAGATACAACCATCTTATTTACTCCAGTTCCTGGACTAAAGCTTCTAAAACTGTATACATTGTGCGTATCAACTCGCTCTGGTATCGTTAGCACGCCATCAACAATCAAAGCTCTATTATTTAAACTAACTAAATAAACATTTCTTGTTTGCGTGCGTTGCCACAAGGTCCAATTTTCTGTTTCTATATAATTACCTCGCCGATACCTTTGCACACTACACCTTACAGGCAAATCCATACCCATAAGCAAAAAAAGCAATAATATTGAAAGCGATATAATCACTATTTTTCTAAATTTTTTCATATTAAAAAATACTCCTCTGAAAATTTTATATCTATTATATATGTATTTTATTATATAAACAATAATCCCGTCAAATAAAAATTACCAATAAAGCTACCCATCAAAACAAATTGATAATCGCCCCCGTTTGGCAACTTCTCCAAACAAGGGCGATATTTAAGCGATTTTATTTTTTAAGATATAAGTGTCTTGGTAGACCATTTACCATGATTGGTGTAAGTTCTGCTTGGATTAGGGGGCGGGCGTAGGTTAAAAAGTCGTTTGTTACTAAAGTGCCGTCATTAGTTAGCCAGTTTAGTGGGAACTTCTTTTCTATGTTGGCGATTTTATCAATCTCGCAGCCACGGAATGCAATAGCGTAAGGGTCGTTGCTTACTCTATCCATAATAACCATTTTTGCAGTTTCGCCTTGAGCAGCTAGTTTTACCGCATAGCCGCCAGAGCCAAATGCCTCGTTAGTGTCGGTGTAAGACGCTATATGAGAGCCGCATCGTTGCATGGTAGATAATTCTATCATGCGAGATTTACATTTGAATTCTTTAGCGCAAAGGTTTGCTAAATAGCTAGCAGTGCCTTGTAATTGCTTATGGCCAAAAGCGTCTACATATTTATCGTCAGATGCTGCAAGTTCACAAACATATCTGCCGTCTGTCGCTTTTAAGCCTTCACTTACCGCAACCACTAAAGATTTTCTTTCTTTAATGAGTTTAGTTACTTTAGCCAAAAAGTCGTTTTGGTCGAACGCAACTTCTGGTAGGTATAAAAGGTCTGGGCCTACGCAATCTTCGCCACGAGATAAGGCCGCCGCCGCTGTTAGCCAGCCTGCGTTTCTACCCATAATTTCTACAACTGTTACAAAGTTGTTGCCATAAACATGGGCATCTTTAATAATTTCTTTTAAAGAAGTGCCGATGTATTTAGCGGCAGAGCCAAAGCCTGGGGTGTGGTCGGTTTCTGCTAGGTCATTATCTACAGTTTTAGGAGCGCCCATAAAGCGGATATCTGAGCCGATGGTTTTGCCGTAGCTAGATAGCTTATGGATAGAGTCCATAGAGTCGTTGCCGCCAATGTAGATAAAGATTTTAATATCTAATTTTTTTAAGATAGCAAATAACGCTTTATATGTTTTTTCGTCATCTTGCACTGACTTTAACTTAAAGCGGCAAGAGCCTAAAAACGAGCTTGGAGTACGCTTAAGTAGCTCTACATCTAAGTCGTTTTGTATTTGCATATTTAGGTCTGTGTATCTACCCGCAAGCAAACCCTCGATTCCGTTTAGCATACCGTAAATCTTAGGTGCGCCTAGCTCTTTTGCTGTTTTAAAAACGCCGGCTAAGCTAGAGTTAATGGCGGCAGTTGGGCCACCAGATTGTCCTACAATAATGTTACCAATTTTCATAATGAATACATTTTAACATATAGATTATTTTACCGCAATTAGTTTAATGCTGATTTTATATTTTTTTGTAAGAGAGTTTTAATTAGTTTTAGTAATATTTAGCTTGTACAAAAATATTTTGTTTTTCGGCAATATGTTGCAAATTGTTTCATATATATAATAGGTATAATTGTATAGTTGAGGCATAAAAAGAAAACATGAAATTTGTAAAAAAGTTAATTATATTATCGGGTAGTTCTAAGGCTAGAGGTACGCTTAGCTTAGAGCGAAATGCTTATGGCTATTTTGGCACTGTAAACATTTATAGCTTAGACAATTTAAGGTTTGGCGAGTATAGGCTTGGGCTAAAGTCGCCCACCGCTAGCACCGTTGTCGACATTGGCGACAGGGGCAGAATTTTAAAACGCTTCCAATTAGAAGAAGTTTTAGACTTTAACGACCTACACTGCGTTGTTTTTAATTCTAGCGAACAACTGCCCATTTTGTATGGCGCAAGCTCCCCCATTAAGCTTTGGCCCGCCAACATGATGGACGGATTAAGGCAAAAGGCTAGCGAAAATAGCAATGCTCCAGTCGTTAGCGAAATGCCTAAATTTACGGCTCGTAAAGACTTAGACATTAAAAATTACTTTTTTGACATTACCCCAGGGGCTAGAATTGAAGCGCCGGAGATTGCCGCAACTGCAACTCCCATTGCTAGCGGCACTTCGTTTGGTGCGTTGCCATTTAGCTTGCCACAAGGTGCGGTGGAGAGTATTGCTGACACGCCCGACTACAACGACAACCTTTTGGCAGAAGTCAATTATTACGATAACGAAAAAGTAGAGAGTAATTCCCTTTTTAGTAGCCGTGACGACATTGACAAAAACGAGATTTTAAACCCCGTTGACCGCTACTTAAAGGAGCTAGAATTAGAAAGCACAGTGCCTTGGAATAGCGAAGCAATTGCAAGTGGCGGCGGCAACATTTACGATATAGAAAACCATAGCGTAACCGAATATAGTTCTAAACATGCCGATACCGAATTGAATACTAGCGTGGTAAGGCGTGGCACTTCTTTAAGGGGTGGTGGTGCAAGTGGTGTAAATGGTTCAACTAATAACGCAAATAACGGCTTAGGTGGCGGTGTGGCTAAGGGTTCTAGTGTAGACGGCACAATACCCATGCCACAAATTATGTCGCTAAAGCCGTCACTTAGCGTGCCAGTGCCGTCTAGCTACGAGCCTACTAAAAGTGCTTCTAAGCATAAAGCAAGTGCCATTTTTTTTGAAGGTTTAACCGAGCAATTAGAAGAGCTTTTAAAGTCTAACGAAAGGTGCAAAGAGTTAGAATCGCTACTGCCAGAAACCAAATTTGTAAAAATTCAATTCGATAGCGACAAATATTATGTAGTGGGTTTAATCGGCAAAAAGCCCGATTACATTTGCTACGGCGTACCCGCTCAGTTTAGCGAAACCCCACCACAAGAGCTAGGCGATGGTTGCCACTGGCTACCAAAAAACGCAAGTGAACCAAAAGGCGGCGGCTACTGGTTGATGTTCCAAGATGCGGTGACGGGCGAAGCGGAGTAGGGTTTGTAAATTACAGTTTACAGTGTACAGTTTACAAATGGCGGATATTTTTAATTCATAATTCATAGTTGCGGTTTGATTATTAGTTGAAAATTGAAAGTGGAGAGTGGAAAATGGCGGTTAACTATAATTCCCCTCCGTGGGAGGGGTGGCAGCCCGCAGGCTGACGGGGGGGGGCGACAATTAAAAAAATGAAGTGGAAAATTGAAAGT
>Ga0209755_10004908_pt1 | contig 15506 bp, 13 predicted proteins | sample TergutCo191P1_FD_187301 | JGI IMG/M metagenome (GOLD analysis project Ga0209755, IMG submission 187301) | Cornitermes sp. P1 segment gut microbial communities from Petit-Saut dam, French Guiana - Co191P1 (SPAdes) (version 2) | ecosystem: Host-associated > Arthropoda: Insects > Digestive system... | reverse complement strand
TCCCTAATAACTTGTTCTTTTGCTTCGAGAAGTAATTCCTTCTTTTTGGCTTCAGCTTCTTTTATCGCATTCTGTTTTATAAGTTCAGCGCGCTGCTCCGATGCCGTAAGTTGAAATCTGGCGTACAGCCATCTTATAGTCCAGCCTAAGGTTAACCCGGCAAGAGGAAGGATTATCCAAAATATCCATTCCATCATGTACCCCTTACCGATTATAAATAATAGTCTACAATAGTATACATTTTTATCGATTTAATGTCAATGGCGCGCAAAGGCAAGACCAGACTCACCGTTAAACATAATGGACAAGCTTACCGATTCTATAGTAATGGAGTAAAAGGTGAAACGAACAGTTTTTTATGCAATACTCGTGTTGATGCTGCTGGGCCTCCCGCCGCTTGCAGGTGCGGACAGCGGCATTGGCTTTAATATACGGTTTTTTGACAGGCGCGTCTACCATATTGACGAAGGCCCCATTTTTGTCCAGGCAACCATTACCAACAACAACCCGACCCCTTTCCGCTTCCGCCTGGCAAACGAGCGGGCCTTTTCGGTGGATTTTGATGTCAGAACCGCCGCCAACCGCCCGGTACAGGCCGCGGCAAACCTGGTCCGCCTGCGCAGTCAAAGCCGCCAGGTGTTTTTCAGGGAGATTTCCCTTGCCGCCGGGGAGTCCTTCTCTTTTATTGAGGATTTGCGGGATTTCGTGACCTTCACGCACACCGGCACCTTTGTCGTCCAGGCGCGCCTGTACCCGGAACTCATCCAAACCATCGCCCACCCCGAGGCTGCCTGGCACTCAAGCCCCGTGGGCGCAACTGGCATCACCCCCGGCAGCCTCCTCTCCGCCGCCGGCCGGCCGCTGCTGTCAAACCGCCTTTCGCTCAATATAAGGCCGCCGCTGTTAATCGGCCCGGACGGCATCCCCCTGGAACTTGATGTGGCGGCCCATGCGGTACTGGTCAGAGAGCGCCTCCCCCCGGACGAAGTGGTAAGCTTTGTTATCACCGCCCGGCAAAGGGGCCAATGGGAACGCTTTTTCCTGTACCTCGATTTGGAAGCCATGCTGCGCCGGGACGGCTATCGAAACCGGCAATGGCTTGTCGAATCCGAAGAAGGCCGCCAGCAGATGCTTGCCCGTTACCGTCTGGATTTACAGAACGCCGTTGTTGACGAAGCCCTCTCCCTCATCCCCCTGCACTATGTCATCGAACGCACGGTATTCACCGCCACCGAAGGGACAGTTGTCACCACCCAGTATTTCCGTGAGGGGAACTTTATTCAGCGCAAGCGCTACGAGTGGTATCTGGAACGGCGGGACGATATTTGGTACATAGTCGGCTTTTCCGTTTTCCTTCTTGGGGCGGTTGACCGTATACCAGATTAACAAGGGAGCTTCATGAAACTGCTGCTGGTACTGGGCGATGATGACACATATAAACTCATAACCCACTATGTCAAACCCCTGGGTTTTGAATTCATCCGTTATACCCATGTCCTTAAAGCCATGGACAGCATTGACGAGGTAGACCCCCACGCCATAATCATCAGCGCCAGGGACTTCCCCCGCCACTGGAAAATCATGGCAAAGTTTGTCCGGGACGAGCGGGCAAAAGAGGTCTGCCCCTTCATCGTCCTTAAAGGTGAAGGCTTCCCTGTAGAAGAAGCCTCCAAAGCGTCCTTCCTTGGGGTAAGCGGCCTTGTTGCCGAAAGCCTGGAAAACTCCACAGAAATAAGCCGCCTGCAGGGAATCCTAAGCCGCTACATGCCCATAGACGAACGCCGCCGAAGCCGCCGTTTTTATACCGAAGCCTGGCAGCGTTTCGGCTTTGTCTTTACCCGCCCGGATAACCACACCCTGATAACCGGCGCCGTAAAAGACATTTCCTCCGGCGGCCTTTCGTTCCTGCCGGACGATCCATTGCTCCTGAGAAACATAAGCATAAACACTAAACTGGCAGAGTGCTCCCTCAGAACAGGGGACGCCATACTTTCCCCAATCTGCCAGATCACCAGAATGGGACGGCTCATCTCCCTGATGTTTTTTTCCTTCCCCGAAGGAGAACGGGAAGTCTTAAGCAGCTACCTGGAAAAACTTCCGCTGCTGGAGCTGGAGTGGATTGAGAAGGACAAGCGGACAAAGCAGGGGCTGGAGTATCTTGTTTAGGGAACAACAACATTTTCATAACGTCGATTGGCATGTTTTTTTGCAAGATGGGAAGAGTCTATAGCATATCTCTTTCTGTCCTCTTTAGAATTTTTACTTTATCGAATTATTCGGACTGACTTTGTAGCTATCTAGCTTTGAGTGATAATTATAATGAGAACGTTCCTTTATTGTGTTTTTATATATTTTTTTATGGATAATCCTGAATAGTTTTCGTATTGCTTTGTCAATAATACTATTATTGGCAAATAGTCCCCTATGTTGTAAAATTGTTATTAATCTGTAGCGATTGACCTTTTTCTCTGTGTCCAGAGAATTATTTTTTGAAAACGCACCGTAATGAATAAATTGGTTCTTATATTTTTGATAATCTACTGACTTTAATTCATACCCCAATTGTTCCTTCAAAGCATGTTGAAATCTTGCAGTATCATCAAATGCCAATGTCAAATCATATTTTTTTTCCTTATAATAGAAAAATGAAATTTTACATTGTTGGGCTTTTCTTTTATATGCACAAAACCACGTATGGTACCGAGACATGGCAACAATTGCCGTATTGGAATATGAATCAATTTTTGATTTTGCACCGCTCCAGTCTGATGAAACCGCAATTAAGTTGCTGTCACTCTCTAACATATCAAACATTTCAAGCACAAAGCATGGTGATAAAATCTCAAAATCAGCATCCACCATCACCCAATAGTCCGATTCACTTTTATGAAATTCTCTTGTCCATACAACACAACCGGGCTCATATTTTCCTTCTATATAATGCTCTCCTCCATTATCATCTTGTATTGTATTTCCAGGTACCAATTGCTCAATGTCAACGATGTCTACATTATCAACCAATTCAACATAATCAAACTTTCCCCACCATTTCGTGGCGCATTTTTTTAACTCATCTTTCAGGCAGTTCATATACACAACAAGTTTCCAGTTGAAGTCAAAACAGCTTTTTAGTTTTTCAAAACTCTTTATTGCGTGAGTTGCAAGAAATGCATCTCTATTAGTGACTAGCATAAAAAAACATACTGTTGGACGCTGTTCGTTTGACTTTACCATGCGATCCTCCTCTATCTTATCCTTGTTATACATTGTATTCTTTGCAGTATTTTTCTTAGTATTTTCCTTATTACTATCTTCAATAATTTTTTAAGTGGAATCCTATTTACAGAGCTACGTTTCGCTTTCGACAGTTCCCAACGTATTTTGCCCAATTCCTCTTTTGTGAGATATAATTCCTCAACGATGTTTCTTTCTGCCAATTGTACACCCGGTGAAAAAAGAGACTTGGGGGATGCAAGCATACGTTTCAATTCATCATCAACGAAACCAGTCTCTTTAATATCAGCATATACATCAGGATTTGAAAGAAGGTAGGCATTTTTTTTCCAAGTGGCAAAATAGTGAATTATCTTGCTGTCATGAAAATATCGTATACTTCCACATGCTAACAGTTGGCAATTCCACTCCGCACTAAGCTCCGTTATCATGTTCCCTAGATCATGGTTGGCTTTGTTGAATGATGCTTGGTCGATTGTCACGCCACTTTCTAAGCAAAAAAGCCATAGTTCATGCCATTTATCAAAGAAAGCATGGTTTACTTCACAGTCCTTGCACAAAATTACACCACTATTGAAATAGTTTTTTATAGTGGCAAACGAGCTAAAACCAAGTTTGTCATGAACCTCCTGAATCCATTGAAATACCGAAGGGTTGTGCTGTTTAAACATTGAAATATCCATGTTTCTATCGGCCGCAGCTCCCAAGCGTATGTTCAATTCATTTATCAGGGAAAGATCCTCAGCAATAGCGGTATCGCTATCAATATACAAAAAATCGCCTTTTACGTGCCGCCGCATCGATGTTTTTAGCCATCGGGAACGAGCCATCTTGTTGTCAAAATACTCGTTGATTCCCACGCTTACCAATTCATCAACAACATGACAAATTTTTTTACGCTTTCCGACTAAAGTTGACTCGGTGGTGGCATCACACAACACGGAGACAAAAGCATTCGGCGTTTTCATACGCAGGGACGTTATTGAAAGCAGTGTTTGCTCTAGGTAGTAATCAGAATCATCGCTTGCCAGAACGTACAGATACTTCAGCTTATGCTCCATCATCCATCATTTGCACAATCTGCCATTGTTGCACATGACAGTTCCGAGTATTCCATGCCAAGCAGGTTTATACTGAATCGTACTCCTCTGGTTAATACAGAAATATGCATATAGTATAATACCCTTTACATCTCTTAAAACTGACCATACTTAAACATCCTTTTCATTACCTCACGGGATTTATTTTCAATACTTGATGAAAGTTTCAAAAGATTTTCTTGCATGGCATGATAATCATCTGGGGTCATTTCTATTGCTTTTTTCATAGTGCCTGCGAGATCGCAATTTGCGGAATACACAAGGGCGTTGTTTCCATCAAAGCCTGACCTTGTAATAAATTTTTCCTGAATAAGGCAGGGTTTTCTAAACCCGTAAATTAGCTGGAAGCTTCCGCTTGTAGCGCTTGTGAGATACCTGTCATGCTTAGGATTTTCAGGGTCCAAAAGCGGGAGAAAAAAATCGGCCTGTTCCATGGCCTCGTACATTTTTTGGTAGGGGATTCTTCCTCTTATATCAAAGTATTTCTTTACCGCCTTGGGGAATATACCAAGTTCACCTTTTCCAATAATAATCACCTTAAAATTTCTTATGTCACACTTATGGAGTTTTTCAACTGCCGAAATGAGAATACGGCAATTTCTTCTTTTGGCGTCAATGGCTCCAACCATTATAAAAACAGTTTTGCCTTCACTTTTTCCTGTTATTTTTGCCTCTCCAAAAAAGTGAGGGTTTACCGCTATTTGTCTTTCTTTGTAGATATCACAAATTGTAATTACACGATCTGCCCTGAGCCAATCATCGTTTACACTGTCAAAGTGGTGTTCAACTGTAAAAATTTTATCCGCATAATCAATAAGTTTTGGAAAGTGGTCAAGCAATACGGGTGATTTGTTATCCTCCATCGACTTATATATACGATTTGATGTAAAAAAAAGAGCTTTATACTTATTCAGCTTATCTTTATTGGCAAAAAGTGCATTAAAATAAGAAAACGGAATGGCATAGAAATTCACTTTGGCATCTTTTATTCTGCATAAAGGTTTCATCTCCGACTGAATGGGTATCATTACAATATCCAGATTGTAACCCAAATCCAAAATGTATCGCGCATAACCAGGTATAACTTCACCATGACAGTCATTGGGTTCTATAAGCAATACCGTATTTTCCTTTACATCATGAAAAAAACAAAACTCAAAAAAACCAGCGCAAGATTTTTCATTTTGCTCAAGAAGTAATACCCTGTTACGCAAACGCTCAACAAGTCGTTTATCAAGATAATTTTTGATTTTTTTCGAAAGTAATTTATGTATCTTCATTTTTTCCCCCCAAATCGCCTACTCATCATGCCACCCCCGCAATCCTGCCGCCCTCTATCCGTATCACCCGATCACAGCGTTCAATCGTACTCAGCCGATGGGCGATCACTATAAGCGTTTTGTTCTCGCTCACATCGTATATCTCGTCCATTATTTTTGCCTCAGTCTCGTTGTCCAGCGCAGAGGTTGCCTCGTCCAAAACCAGGATCTCCGGGTTGTTGTAAAGCGCGCGGGCAATACCGACCCGCTGCTGTTGACCGCCGGAAAGCTGTACGCCGCCGTCCCCGACTATCGTGTTAAGCCCTTCTTTTGTCTGGAGAAAATCCCAGATATTAGCTTTCTGCAGAACCAGTTTTATCCTTTCATCGTCCCTTTCTGATCCATAGGCAATGTTTTCCCAAATGGTCGCGTCAAAAAGATATATGCTCTGGGGGATGTAGCCGATCTTCCGCCGCCACGAGCGTATGTTACCCTCTCCAAGCGGTCTGCCGTCCACGAGCAGCTCCCCGGAACAGGGCTTGAGTACGCCGATAACAAGATCGATAAGCGTAGTCTTTCCCCCGCCGCTCTCCCCGGTAAACGCCACCCTTTCGCCCTTGCGTATGGACAAAGAAACATCGTGTATTACTTCTCCGCCCGTGGCGTAGCTGAACGAAACATCGCGGAGGCGGATTTCTTTATTAAACTCAACACGCTCGTCCCCTTCGCCTTCGGTCGGCTCCCGGAGCATCCCGCTAATGGTGTCAAGCGAATGCTGCAAAAAGGCAAAACTGTTAATTTTCTTGAGCACACGGTTTATGGCCGGGAGTATACGGTAAAGCGAAAGCGCAAATGTCGAAATCAGCGGGATAACCATTGCCGCATCATCGTCATTCGACAGGATAACAAGAACAGCCGCGATAAGCAGCAAGAACCCGACTGCTTCAAGCGACTCTTTTGGTATAGAGTTCAAGATATTCGCTTTTATGCCCATCCTTGCCGACTTAAATCGTTCCCTGCCGTAATTGCTCACAAGTTCAGCCTTGTTTCCTTTCAGCCTGATAAACTTAAAATTACGCAGCGCTTCCTGCAGTATGCGAAAAGTTTTTCTGCCGGCCTCAACGCTTTTTTTGCCAAAAGCGGTGTTTATCGGAATCAGTATTTTTAGGAAAGTAAGCGCAATCACGGCAATGATAAACGTGAATACCAAAGTCATCTGCCAATTGACCACAAGCAGCAGTACATACAATATGACAATCGTAAGTGAGTCAATAAACATGTTCATGATAGTCATGAAGACGCCGCTTACCGCATTTGCCTCGCCATTGACAATCCCGATTAACACACCCGGATTTTTTTTAACATAAGCGGTATACGGCAGCGAAAGGGTTATGGAAAAAAGCTTTGTGGAGAAATGTCTGACCATCGCCTCCGAAACCCTTCCGGAAAAGTACGAATTTGCCAGCCGGAAAAGGGCACGGACGATAAAAAACACGCCAATAGCCATGCCGAAAACCCTGATGAATGTATCGTGATTCTGTATCCCGGAAATCTGAAACGCCATTCCAAACGGCCCGGACTCAAGAAGCGCGGGGTTCGTTGCTATGGCGATAAAGGGCACTATCGTGGCTACGCTTATTGCTTCCATAAGTGACAAGCCGCTGCTGGACAGCGTCAAAAAGCCCCAGAAGAGCTTATGTTTGCGGGGGAGGAGTCCGTAGAGTTTGCGTATGGTGCTTAGGATATCATTTATGCTGGTTTTCATTGAACAGGAACCCCATACAAGCCACAATTCATTGCAACTCCAACATCCACATTCTTTTCTCCAGATTATCCATACTTATGGTTTTCGGCGTTTTTCTTAAAAACCAACCTATTATATTTGATTTATAACATATCAACTATAACAGGTTGTTGTCAATACTGTTAGGTGGGATATTATACTTTTTTACCACCTGTGGGGATATATATGACAAGTATTCGAGAACTTTTAGGATCGAATATCAAAAGATACCGAAATAATTTGGGAATATCTCAGGCAAAATTGGCCGAAACAATTAATATAGCCACCAACTATCTTGGGCTGATTGAAGGCGGCAAGAAATTTCCCTCCGCCTGCATGATAGAGCGGATAGCCTCCGCATTGGGTAAAGACACGCCGGAACTGTTTGCCGTTGTGCCTGTACAACAGGACTGGAAAGAGCATATTCTTCTAAAGATGCATACATTAATTGAAGAAGAGCTTAAATCCCTGCCCAGGACGGATAAAACGCAGTGCCAAGTATCTGCCAACAATGATTTCGCCGCACAAAAAACAGAAAGCTAATTCGAAAACCGCCGCTTTATCCGCTCCTTAAAATGTATCCCCAGCACCCCAAAAACAGCTGTAAGCCCAAAAACAACAAAGAACAACACCCAATTCCCCTGCATCGCCGCATCGCCCATAATCGTTGACGAAAGAAGGGCCGGAAACCGGCCAAAAACCGAAACCGCCGTGAATTGCACCAGCGAAAGCCTGGTCAGCGGCCCCAGGTAAACAAGGAAACTCTTGGGCGTTCCCGGAATAAGGAAAAGAATGAACACCAAAAGGGACGCCTTTTTTTCGCTTGCCAGAAAACTCCAGGTGTCAAGCGTGTCATCCCCCAAAAAACGCTTGACAAAGGGAAGGCCGAACCTCCTGACCACGGCAAAAATCAGCATGGTGGCGACAATACAGCCGGCCAGCGTAATAAGCAGCCCGCCCCAGGTGCCATAAGCTGCCCCGGCAAAAATCTGCACGGGCCCTCCGGGAATCGGAGCCACAATAACCTGGAAAACCATAATGCAAAAAAGGATAAGCACCCCACGGAAGCCCAGGCCCGTAATCCAGGCGCTAAACGCCTCCCGATATTCCGGACTTTGAAGACTGCTGATGAAAGGCCAGAGCGCAAGCGCCACAACACCGGAGAACACTATAAAAAACGCCAGAAAGAACACAAAACGGCGGTTTGCTTTTTCCATTTATCTTTAACCTTGAGTTGATATACTATACCAATGAAAGCAATATGTCAAAAATCACAGTCACATTCGATTGCAGGTAAAACAGGGCGCAGACGGCCTTTTCATACCTCTATTTCTTCTATATACTTATAATAATACCCGCAAGGAGAAGAAATGTCAGACGCAGCAAACGAATATCAAGGTAAAGCGACGATGGAGAAAATCACGTCCCTGGCAAAGCGGCGCGGCTTTGTGTTTCAGTCTTCGGAGATATACGGAGGCCAAAACGGCGCCTGGGATTACGGCCCCCTGGGCATAGAACTTAAAAACCGTATTGCCGGTGCCTGGTGGAAGGAAATGACCCAGCTCAACGATGATATCGTGGGGCTTGACGCGGCCATCCTCATGCACCCCCGCACCTGGGAAGCCTCCGGACACGTGGAAAACTTCACCGACCCGCTGGTGGACTGCAAAAAGTGCAAGTCCCGCTTCCGCGCAGATCAAATCCCCGAAGAAAAACTTAAGGAGAAAAAGTGCCCCGACTGTGACGGCGAACTCACCGACACCCGCAAGTTCAACCTCATGTTCAGAACCCACATAGGCCCTGCGGAAGACACCGCCAGCGTCATCTATCTGCGCCCCGAAACCGCCCAGGGCATTTACGTCAACTACAAAAACATCATCCAGTCAAACCGGATGAAAATCCCCTTCGGCATAGCCCAGATCGGCAAAGCCTTCCGCAACGAAATTGTCACCAAGAACTTTATTTTCCGCACCTGCGAGTTTGAGCAAATGGAAATGCAGTACTTTGTGAAAGGCGGCACAGACGAAGAATGGTTTAACACCTGGCGTCAGCGGCGCTGGGCCTACTACGAAAAACTCGGCGTCAAGATGGATCACCTCCGCTGGCACCAGCACGGCCCTGGCGAACTTGCCCACTACGCCAAAGAAGCCTGGGACATCGAGTACCTCTTCCCCATGGGCTGGCGCGAACTTGAAGGCGTCCACAACCGCACCGACTACGACCTTGGCCGCCACACCGAGTACTCAGGCAAAGACCTCCAGTACATCGACCAGGAAACCAACGAACGCTACATCCCCTACATCATCGAAACCTCTGCCGGCCTCACCCGCAACCTCTTGATGCTCCTGTGCGACGCCTACGACGAAGAACAAGTCGCCGAAAAAGGCAACGATGACGACTGGCGCACCGTCCTGCGCTTCCACCCCACCATAGCGCCCATCACCGTGGCCGTCCTCCCCCTCATGAAGAAGGACGGCCTTGCCGAACTGGCCCAGGACATACGCCGGGAACTGAAAGAAGACTTCACCACCGACTACGACCAGTCCGGGGCAATAGGCCGCCGCTACCGCCGCCAAGACGAAGCGGGAACGCCCTTTTGCCTGACCGTGGACTACCAGACAAAAGAGGACGGCACCGTAACGCTGCGCTACCGGGATTCCATGGAGCAAGTCCGGGTAGGCCGGGCGGAATTGGCCCAGTTGATACGGAAGGGTATTAAAGAGTACAAGCGGATAAAGTAAAACGAAAAATAGGCGCTTCCGCGCGTATGTGATATATGCCGTTTTTGGAATTTAGAGTTCCAGAAACGGCATATTAAATTCTTCTTTCGGCAGCTGTGAAAAACTATAGAAAGCCGCTATAACATGGGTCTTCTGCTTTGTGCATAGTCATTATTCCGGGAATAGCGGGGACTGCCAAAATTGGGAATGCAAACATACTTCCATTATTATCAAAAACATCAGCCGCTATACCGCCAACTATAGCAACCACTACAGCACCGCCTATAGTCCAAATCAGGAAATCTTTTATACCGTCATTTAGCAAATAAAGAGCACGAAGCATAAGGATTGCAGGAATTGTTGTAAAAATAACACTTCCAAGCACCCCGCCGCCATCCAAAACACTAAGAGTAACAGTAAAGACTGCAAGTAGCAGAATGAGCATAACGCTCCCCCAGGGAAGTCTCTGTGGAGAAGTGTCTTTGCGCAAAAGGAGGCTGATAAGCCCGAAAACCAAAGAAATCGCACCAGGAATGATAATTGCAGGTACAAAAAGTTCAGCCTCTACTATTGTATTTGCTATGCCTGTACCCCACAGGGCACAGAAAAAAGCAAGCATTATACCAAACTGCAAGCCCAGGCCGACTTTTTCCTTCCGCTCTGCCCACGCTTTTTCCTTTATGTGGCGGGTTATTCTCTTATAGAAAGAAAAGTTCTTTCTTATCTCCTGAAAATCCTTATCGTAAAGAACAACCCCACAGTAAGACGAATCCCAGGAAACCAAATTTTCTATGGCGGCTAAAGCGCCTTTTGCATCTCCCCCATGCAGTTTACTTTTGGCATCTGCTATTTTCCCTGCTGCTTCTTTGTTGCGCCCTCGGCGCCAATATTGCTCTTCCCATGACGTCATCCTGGAATCACATTCAGAACAGACATCACCTTCCGTGAAAACATATTGTCCACAACTATTCCTGCATAAATAAAGAACATGGTGCTCTGCAGTTCCCGGACGATTGAGGTCAATACTCGGTGGAAAGTCCCTGCCGGTGCCGAGAAGTTTATTTTCGCCTTTTCCTTTCCAACCACAATCGGAGCAAGATCTTTCTGTATGTTCGCTGTAGGTCGGTTTTGCGTAATAGCTATGCAAATGTATACGCCCGGTAAGTGAAAAATTAAGGCGAGGGGCATGTCTCGAATAAAAGATAACCTCATCAAGTTCATGTTTACATTCCGGGCATTTATTATTTTTAATCAGCTCCTCGCGTTCTTTTGTTTTCTTTTCTTCTTTTTTTGCTTCCCTCTCACGTTTTTTTGCTTCTTTTTCACGGGCTTGGTATATCTTCTTTTCTTGATGCTCTCTAAATGGAAACCCACATTTTGGGCATTTCACAGCAGTACTGCTGAATGAATATTTACAGCCTGGTTCAGGGCAAACTATTAAAGCCATGATAAAATCCTCCCAGCCGTCTGCCGCATCTTGCGTACGATCTAGGTTTACAGCCTTGCAGTGGCGTCAACACGACGACCGCCACCAATTGCATGCCCATTGCCGTGTGCCCAATTAGCATTAATGCCGCCATCTGATCCGTAAATAGTCCCGCCTGTTTTGTTAAAAATAGCACCACTGGAGACATTTACACCGCCACCTCCTCTGTAACTACGAGCTCTATTGCCAGAAATTATCCCCCCTGCCATGGTAAAGCGACCTTGTCCGCTTACATAAACCCCTCCTCCGATATTACTTGAATTCCCCGATATTTCCCCGCCATTCATCGTAAAAATTCCATGTTCATTTACTCTAACACCACCGCCACGGTGGTTGTGGAGTGCCCCTCCCACCGTAAAGTTATTCCCCACGATATTTACCCCATCGTTCATAACCAGCTCTGCCCTGCCGCGTACCACAACCAGCGAGCTGTTGTTCCTGTTATGCCCCTCAAGGGTAATGCCATTGTCCAGTATAAAGGTAACACCGGCAGCTACCGTAAAAAGCGCCCCATTACCGTAAAGGGCGATAAACAATTCCTCCCCGGTGGCGCTGGCAAGGCGTACCGTAACATTCCTTGCCCTTGCAAACGAAAGGATCTGCGGGGCAAGGGTTTCATCGGCACTTATTTCAATATGATACAGGGTATTGTGTGCCGCATTTTCCTCTATCCACTGCAAGCGTTCGGCAAGAGTGCCGCCTTCAACAATAACTTCGGGGCGTGTTGGCTGCGCCGGGGCAGGTGCCGGAGGGGGCGGTGCCTGGGTTGGCACTTGTATCGTGGCCCGCCCCGGCTGCTGCACTTGGGCTTGCGCCGTTTGCCGCCCCGGCGCCTGTGCCATTTGAGCGCCGCCGCTTCCAATAAGCGCACCGATTATCCTGGTTGTACCTATCGTCCGGTTGTACTGGCCCTGCACCTGCGCGGTCTGCACGTCAAGTGCGCGGATTGTCAGGCGAAAGTTATCGCCCAGCGCGCTTACCCTTCCCGACACGATGGTCTGCGCTCCAAAAAAGCGGCCTATACCAAGGGCGGTTTCATCATCAACATCCCCTGACAACTGAAACCCCTGTTCCGCGCGGATTAAATCCAGGCGCTGCCGGTCTACCACGGTAAAAACCCTGTCGTTCACCGCGTTTGCGATAAGGTCGTCTATAATAAAGTCTGAAAGTTCCGCAGAAGGCGACTCAACATTCACAAAGACAATCATGCTCCCCGCCGGGACAGTGTCATTCAGGTAGTCCGACACATCACGGACTGCCCTGCTCAGTTCGTCCAGCCCTGACGCTTCGACAGGGGCGGCAGCGGTTGAAGTTGTCGCGCAAGCGGCAAGTGCCAGCGCGAAGACTACGGCAAAGGTACTGCAAATGGTTTTCCTTATTTTCATAATATCTCCTTATAGTGCAATTCTAAGGCAGATAGTTGAAACTATTGGCTGCGATTATTCCATTTAGCGTTAAGCATATTCATATATGAATACTCGCAAGGGCTCTTCATGCTATTTGGCTGTATTATTTTGCTAATGGGATTTAAGGAAAATCTGAAATCCGAGCTGGCCTATAAGGATATGCTTGTGAAGGAACTTGCCGCGAAAACAGGCATAAGCCGGCACACCCTGGATAACTACCTTAATGTGCGCGAACATATCCCTACGCTGGATTCGGCAGTAAAAATCGCAAAAGCTCTGGAGGTTTCAGTTGAATACCTGGCGACCGGCGAGGAAACTCCGCACACACATAGTCACATAAACCAGGATACGGCTAAATTGATACACGACTTCAACCTATTAAACGAAAACGACCGCAAAATTGTCATGGAACATACACAACTCCTGCTAAAATACCGCCGAAAAGGTAAGCCATAGGCCCGCTCGTTACGCCTCACTCGCTGAGCATGGAAGTCCGTTTCTGATATTGCAGATAATCCCAGCGCGTCACAATACCCAGGAGTTTTCCCTCCTCCAGAATGGGAAGATGACCAATCTTGTGCTTGTAAAATATCCTCTCAATCTCCCGCATCGTGACATTACTGCCCGCCGAAATAATCGGCTTGGACATAAAAGCCTTTACCGGCGACTGCATCTTTGCCTGTTTCCGGCCTTTCATGATGTCCCTGAGACTGATAAGCCCGCAAACGTCCCCCCGCCTGTCCACTACCGGGACAGCGGTAAGATCCACCCGTTCAAGGAACATGGACGCTTCCATAAGACTTGTGCTTTCGTGTATGGTAAAAACATTTTTTGTCATAACATCCTTCACCGTGGCGGCGGGCTTCAGCGTCCGCTCCAGGTAAAGGCGAAGCTCCTGGAAAAACTCAAGCCCGTCCCGGCCCTGAACCTTGGCAGACGCCGCAAGCTGGTGCCCGCCGCCGCCGTAAACCGAAAGCAGCTCATCCAGGTTGATTACTTTCTTCTGGCTCCTTGCTATGAGAAACAGCGTTTTATCCCTTGCTACCGAAAAAACCGCAAAATACGCATCGGGGTTCTGCATCTCCATGATCCTCTCCACCACGACCGAGAGGCCCGGAACGTTTTCTTCCAGTTCAAGATAACTGAGGAGAATTACATGTCCCTGCATAATACACTGTGTGGGGCGCAGCTGGTTGAGAACGGCAATCTGCTGTTCTTCCTTGATTGTTTCCAGGAAGGATTTTACCAGTTTAAGCGAGGCCCCCATATCAAGGAGCCAGGCGGAGACTTCATAATCGGCGCGGCAGACGCTCTCGTAAATAAGACGCCCGGTATCCGCATAGATTGCCGTAAGGGCGAGCGTTGCCTCCTCAGGCTCAAGAATAACGCCCTGCTCCATAGCCATCTTCCCCAGAAAGGAAGTATTGGCCCCAAAAGGCCCCCTCTCAAGCTGCGCGCCGGGAATATCGCACTTTTCCGTATCATGATGATCAAAAACCCGTATATTCGGGTGCGAATTCCGTATGTGCGAAAAATATTCCCTAACCCTGCTGGCCGAAGAAGTATCGACAATGATAATATTGTCGACCCGTTCCGCCGCAATATCCTTTGGGGAAAGAAAGTCAAAATAGCCTGCAAAAAAATCAAACATGGTCTGCGTTGCCGGGTGAATCCGGCTGCTTCTAACCAGCCTATAACCGGGAAATATCTTTTTAACCAGGATTAAGGAGCCGAGGCAGTCAAAATCCATGTTTGTATGTCCAAAAGCGATGTCCATGTACTTACCTTTGATATTGTAAAGGCATTTTGATGAGTTGTCCAGACAAAACACCGACATGGTCAGACACTTTACAATAAAAAAAGCCTGGCGACGACCTACTTTCCCACCCCTCAGGGGGGCAGTATCATCGGCGTAAGAGGGCTTGACTTCCGTGTTCGGGATGGGAACGGGTATGACACCTCCACCATAATCACCAGGCATTATTAACGCGTGCTAGAATCGGCCTAAACCCTGTTGGGGTCTTGGCCTTGGGAGTTTCTCTGTAAGAAACTCCATCACTTGAGAAGCCGTCCGTATTGGCCGGTCTTTCAAGCGTGTTCGTGGAAGGATAATATGGTCAAGCCTCACGGCAGATTAGTATCGGTCGGCTGAACATGTTACCATGCTTGGACCTCCGACCTATCAACCAGGTAGTCTTCCTGGTACCTTTAGGGGGGTTATACCCCCAGGGAAAGTTAATCTTGAGGTGGGCTTCCCACTTAGATGCCTTCAGCGGTTATCCCTTCCGAACATAGCTACCCAGCACTTGCCCTTGGCAGGACAACTGGTACACCAGAGGTTCGTCCATTTCGGTCCTCTCGTACTAAAAACAGCTCCTCTCAACTTTCCAACGCCCATGGCAGATAGGGACCGAACTGTCTCGCGACGTTCTGAACCCAGCTCACGTACCGCTTTAATTGGCGAACAGCCAAACCCTTGGGACCTGCTTCAGCCCCAGGATGCGATGAGCCGACATCG
>Ga0209755_10004907_pt1 | contig 15510 bp, 13 predicted proteins | sample TergutCo191P1_FD_187301 | JGI IMG/M metagenome (GOLD analysis project Ga0209755, IMG submission 187301) | Cornitermes sp. P1 segment gut microbial communities from Petit-Saut dam, French Guiana - Co191P1 (SPAdes) (version 2) | ecosystem: Host-associated > Arthropoda: Insects > Digestive system... | reverse complement strand
TACGCAGTGAAATGTAGTTGGTGTTCAATCAAAACTTAAGAACAGAGGTGCTGGACTTCTATGCTAGCAGTGTGGATGTATTTAGTAGTTTTTGATTAACTGGTTCAAAGTTAATTTTGTTTTTTTTATTTCACAGGTGTTAACAAATTTTAAAACAAGTCATCGTGCCAATATCTTTAGTGCCAAATTTTTGCCTAGTAGTGGCGATAATAATATAATTTCCTGCTCAGGAGATGGCATCATATTATTTACTGGTTAGTCATTTACCTTGTTTTTATAAGTTAATATACTTTTAAGTGCAGGGGATATTAATAAGGTGTGACATGTAAAGAGGTAAGAATTCTGTATTTATTCAGTGTGAATGCATTAAATTTGGGGATAAATTTAATGCGATATTGCTCATATATTGAAAATCACTGGAATGAAAGCTGAACACATTCAGGTCATTAATATGATCAAGTTTTAAAATTGCATTGCTCAAGTTTTCAAGTCTGTTCTCCAGTGGCACGAACACTGCTGCTGTGGAAATAGGTGTCTCATGTGCAGAAAGCAAAGAGGTGCTCTGGTATCACAAATTGAAGTCCTTGGTATGGTGTGAAGGATATTTTGTACAGAGTTTGTTAGTTAACCATCAATCAAAATGTCCATCTACAAATAGTGTAAGTTCTTTAGTAAGCCTGGTAGAGGGAAAGCTACTGGGGTGCTGATAAGTCCTTAACCTGACCTACTTCCTGATGTCATACAACAGAATCGATAGTGTCATTGAAAGCTAATCAACTGCTCAGAGTAAATAATATATGCTTGCTGCAGACTGTCATGAACCCTTAGAGGGATAAAAGGTAACTTATATTTTAATTTTCACATAAGAATTATCAATTCGGGCTAAGGACTTATCAGCACCCCTGTATGTTAAACAACCAGTCATGGAAGCTAAAGTGAATTAAATCCAAATGTCCGTCATTTGCTTGCAGTCCAAGAAGTTGGACAAGGCAAACTGCATGCCTATATGCCACTATCAACAGTACACAAAATTCTGCAAACTTTTTGATATTGTAAGTTGCAAATACCATTGGTTGCAACATTTAACAGCCTAAGACAAAGAACTTCACTACATAGTATGCTGTGACATTATTTCAGATCTTGAAGAAATTTTTTATATCAAAAATAGTGTTCAGTGACAAAGCCACTTTCCATCTGCCCCCATTCTTTTTGATTAATTCCTTAAATTTAGCCTTTAAAAACTTTATTATTGCGGCAAGCCATGGTAACCAAAGTAACATAGGAATATGGAGGAGTGACAATAAACTTGCCATTATTAAAATCACAAGGGACAGACAAGTTCAATGTCTGTTATGCTCTATTCCAACAGAGAAGTGTTCAGGCTTTTCCTTTTGTGCCTGATACACTGTCAGTTATGTAGTTTGATGTTGGAAGAATTCCTCATGCAGATTTTGGAAAAAGGGGGTCTTAATAATTTGCTACTCCAACAAGACAGGACAGAGCCTTTGCATTTTCTTGTTGTAGTACAGGTGGGACTTTCTGGATCAAAGTTACCACAGGTGGATTGGCAAAGGCAGTCATATGACTTGGCATTAAACTACTCGATAATCCTCCTCCAGGGTTATATGTGGGATGCTGTTTATGTTCTGCCATTGCACACCAATTTGCCACAAGTTGCTGGGAGAATATGAGCTGCTGTGGTTACAGTTTCACCTGCCATTCGTACCAGTGTGCAAACTGAACTTGAATATAGTTATGATAATTGAATGTTAACATTTTTATATGTAGATCATAAAAACTTGACCATGTAACCTACAATAATATGTTCAGTTTTCATTCTTATACCTCTTACTTCATTAGGAGTATTACATTCAAATTATCTGTATTTTCTGTCACCGTTCTGTATATACTGATGACATGTACGGTAATCCGCAGTGTGTGATATGGTATGTTTGAATACTTCAAGTGTAGAAAATTTAATTAAATTTTGTGAAATCATGCTGATAAATTCTGTGTGAGATATCATATAAACATAACTTGTCATGATTGGAAGTGGCACTTTGCCGAGTAATAGGGAACATATCTTTGATTTGCCATTTCCACACTCGTGCACTTTCATCTTCCTCTTGCACTTTCACATTTCCACACTGCATTCATCAAGGGCATGCCTTTTGGCGCATGTCATGGACGCATGCTTCAACCTGTCTTCACTTGTGCGTCAGTAGTCATTCAACTTTTCTTTGTTTTTCTTTTCTTTGTTTGTCCAGCGCCAGTCTCTTGGTGTTATGGATTCCAAAATGAACATTAGTGATTTGTACACAAACCAAGGAGAGACATACACGTCATCTACACCTGCACCACTTTTTTTTCTGTCAATGTTTGGTGCTCCTTTGCAAAATAAGATCATAGGGTTTTAATTTTGTTCTTAACTTCTTTAACACTCATTTTATAATTTGTTGCCAAAGAATTCAGCACATCATTTCTTATAATTTTGTTAGTGTAATCTTTATGATTCACATTCCACAGTGCAGTAAATGATCTGTAATCTTCAATAAATGCTAATGTTTTTTTGTGATCTGAAAACGTTGCCTATATAAGCGAGTAAAGTTGAATACTGTGTTGAAAGTAAATGCACTTAGGTCAGAATCATGTGTGCTACTGCATGCGTTAAAATTTTCGACACCGTTCAGCATATTTAAGGCATGCACTGTAGTATGCGTCACTATTGTCAGACGCGTGTGTCATACCAGTGCGCTAAACACAAGCAAAAGCGCACAAGTGTGGACATAGCAATTGTTTAGCAACATACTCACCAGATATCTAACAGAAAGGTATGGAATGTTAAATGTACAAAATCCACACTGTCAATGGTACTGCATTATTGACAATTGTGCAGTAATTTGACATTTGCAGTCATGCTAAGAACTGCTTTATCTAGTGGACAGAGTAGGCAGCTAACCTGTGGCCTCCACCACACAAGGATTGGTATTATTTGCCTAACCTTAGAGCAGATGAATTTTACTTGCATCTTTGCTGATTTTGAAACACTGAAAGCTACAAAAACATTTCTGTGTAATTTTTTTATGTACTTATTTCCAGAAGGCTTTACTTAATAGTTCATCTTGTAAGTTTGACTCACATATGTGGGCAGTAGACACATATGTGATGTACAGAGTATTTATTATTTATGTTGGTATGTGTGGTATTTCAGACTTTTGGTTTGATTGTTTAAAGTATGAAGTATGTGTGTGGTGTTGTGATAGATAATTTTAAATGAAGGTAATTTGTAGACTATGTATTTGCTTTTTTCATTCTTTTTGCTTTTGGTAGTATTCATATGTTTTGTACTTGTGACAGAGTTTAAGATCTTTTATTCAAAGACGAAGTTAAGAGAGGGGAAGGTAGTACATTTTTCGAGGCCCATCACTGCCTAAAGTGGCCTTGTGAGTGTTGGTGGTGAAGAGTCTGCATGTCAAATGTAGTACGCCTCAGTTCCTCCAGTCTTGCTTGCTGTGTCAATTTCAGTATGCCTCAGTTTCTCTACCCATATTTTCTGTCAAATTCAGTATGCCTCAGATGTTTAAGTTACACTGGCTTTTTGTAAAATTCAGTGTGCCCCACTTTCTCCAGTCTTGTTTGCTGTCTGTCAAATTCATTATGCCTCAGTTCCTCCAGTTTTGTATGCTCTGTCACATTCAGTGTGCCTCACTCCAATCTTGCTCTCTCTCAGATTGAGTGTACCTCATTTCCTCCAGTCGTACTTGCTGTCTTCAGATTCAATATGCTTTAGATTCTCCACTCTTACTGTCTGTAAAATTCAGTATGCCCCATTTTCTCCAGTCTTGCTTGCTTTCTGACATACAGTGTACTTCAGAATATGCCTCAAGTGAAGGTCTAATGGTGTTAGGTGACAGTGATGGATTTCATTTATAAGGTTGGAGCACCCATCAGACGGATATTCTTTCTCCCAGTGATAAGATGGTGGCTAAAAGAGGATGCTTGCTCTAAGTTTAATATGAACTTTTGAAATTTGTGTGTGGTAGTTGCAAACTGGTATTCTGTGCATTATTACCACTTTGGTTTTATTAGAGATGATGATAGTGGATAGCAAGCAGAGTGGTGTCCTAACTGTGGAGTTCATGTTTTTTGTCAGATACATTAGATTCTGATTCCCCCTTCCCCCTCCTCCTCCCCCCCATGTCTGTACATAGCACATTCAGCAGTTCTTTTGGAGGTATTAAGTGTGTATATTCTCTTCTTAATATTTCTATCATGTTGAAAATGAAGGTGATATTGCACAGTTTTTGCATAATTGCAGGTAGTCTTTACCAATCAGATATTATGTATAAATTACTTAGCTGGCCTGGAACTACAATCTTTCATACTCTGACCAAACATTGTTACTGATGACAGCAGGCATGACTGTAACTGCAAGTGCTATGGCCATGTGGTGCCCACAGTTTGTTGAGCCCTTTATTTTGAAGTGATGTTTGATGAGTTATCTGTGTCTCCAGATCTTACAAGGAAAGAAGAAACATATTACAACCAATTCAACTGCCATTATGGCACAACATATGAAGTGATAACCATTCCTAATGATCCACACTCATTTCTGAGCTGTGGTGAAGATGGGACAGTTAGATGGTTTGACTTACGCATGAAAGACAAATGCAACAAACCCCAGTGCAAAGAGGTGAGCACCGATCTTTCTGAGGTAAAAATGATATTCCATAACAGTAACCGGCATAACCTGATACATGATATTGTTAATATTTCAGGATATCATGATTACATGCCAGCGGGCTGTGACAGCTTTGTCTGTGAATCCTGTAGCACCCTATCAACTTGCAATTGGGTGTTCAGACAGTACAGTTCGAATGTTTGACAGACGTATGCTGGGAACAAAGGCCTCAGGTATACAGCTAACAACTGTTTGTAAGTGTAGGCTGTGGTCAGGTTTTTCAAGGATGTAAAAAAATGGTAAACTATAGCGTTCTGGATTCTGTTTATGAAATGATGTTTGTGGTTTTGTTCAGGAGCAGCAGATGCTGGAGGAGCGCTGCGACCACTGTGCTCATTCACTGTGCCCAGCTTTGAAGACAGATCATATCGAATAACCTCACTCAGTTTCAGTCCTGAGGGAGAGGAGGTTCTTGTGAGCTATTCTTCTGATCATCTGTACCTGTTCAGTGTCAAGGTAAGGATTAATCATGTGAACAAGTCAGTGTAATGCTGATTGTTTTCTTGAATTTAATTTAAAATTCTGGGCTTGGTATCTTGTATTGCTGGCCCACTTGATAACATATAGGCTATTATTGTTTTTGTCCCTTATTTAGATGAGTTGTAAGTTATTGTTCAAAACAGGTTGGAGATGTATTATAATTTCTTAACAATTCTAAATTGTATTCAGTTTCTATATAACATTCTTGAAAGGTGATTCATCCTGTTACGTTGTCAACATTAAAACAGTAAAACTTTTATATTTATCAAACACAACTTATAAGTTGTGTTCAGTGGATATAATAGTAGGTTTTATTTCTGTGTACATGCTTTTTCAATTACTTTTGCAATTCTGTGAATTCTTATGCCAATAACAATGCTTCCATTCAAGTTCATCATACCAAATTTATTCATGTGATAGTCACTCTTTTTAATTAACCATTTCACTCTGAAAATATTAGCGACTGTGTTTTAAGTGTCTGCAAATAAAGAAGTGTTATATTTATCTCATATGTGTGTGTGTGTGTGTGTGTGTGTGTGCATGCGCACACGCGCACACATATGCGCTTTTGTGATGAAACACATACATCAGTGCATTGTCCATATTGGAAGTATAAGAAGGCGTATTACCAGACTTTTTAAAGTAAGGCTCATGCTCGTTCCATTACCAGTTTCTTGCCTCTCAAAAACTTTGTGTTTCAGAATGCTTTACGAGTACAGCACATTTGCTGGCTGATCTTATGGAAGGATTTTGTGATTGTCTGTTGATATTAGGACCATGGCAGCATTCCACTTAAATCTAACTCTCCTGCTGCTGCTGCCGCCGCTGTACAGCAGGAACTTGAAAAGAAAGGAACTCAGGGACCCTCTGCACCTGTTCGGAGACTGAGACTGAGAGGGGACTGGTCAGACACTGGACCTGATGCTCGCCCAGAGAGAGAAGGTGGTCGTCGAGGAGGTACAAACTAATATGTTTTTCAAAACAGTTAAACTCTCTTTCTCTTTCAGTATGTAACTCATGCTACATAAGTGACACCCTGTGAAAGAAATTATGCTTTGATGCAAATGTGTAGGATACTGTAAAACACATTTCATGAGGAAGAACCAAGACTCAAAGTACACATTTATAATGTACTGGATATGTTCATGTATGTGTACTGTCATCAGTGTTTTGAAGAAAAATTTCTTCAACATGGCAGGACATATCTTGAACAGCTGTGTAACTGTGAACTTGTCACAGTTGTGCGTTGTGCATGTGCTGATTAATTACAAAGCACTATGTATTCACCAGCATAACATATCTTTGCTAACTAGGAGGATCCCTGATTAGTGAATACCTAAATAAACGCAGACAGCATTCTTTTGTTGATTCAGATGTCAGTACTCTGAAATTACACCACACAGGGTACTAACTTTGAGAAGTGTGCTCTTCTGGGTTATTACACAGTGAGTAGTGGTAATTTCTTTCAGATGTTTCGGGTTGTCCCAAAACGTTGGTAGAAATTACCACTACTCACTGTGTAATAACCCAGAAGAGCACACTTCTCACCTACTTCGTGGCAGCAGCCTGAAATCATGGTAATAACTTTGTTTCAGCATTTTGTAGGAATATGCTGCCTCCATCTTCAAGGTGACTGAGTTGTGTTTAGGCAGAGATGGAAGTGATTGGAAGGGTCTTATGTTATGCCATTTATCTCACTTTGAATTTGCAGTTCCCATTCGCTTAGCCCAAGATCTGCCCTTTCGTCCCTTACTTTAGCTTTGTTTTGCTACAATCCTGCAACTTTCTGCAATTTTTCCAAGTCACTTCAGCAGCCACCTACACCTAATTCAGTGACTGAAGAAGCAGCACATTTCTCCAAAACTTTGGAAGCAACGTATTACCTTACACAGTTTAATAAGGCAGAACACTGTAATTGAAGCAACACTTGCTATGAAATTCGGAAAACTAGTGGCCTGTTAGTTAATTATAGATACATCTTTGCCTTACTATTCACATGTGTTTTACAGTTTGCAGACCATCTGGCCTGTCCAAATGCATTGTAGTAAAGTTACCGATGTTATATTAAATTTTAATTGTCTGGTTGATCATTCTAGAAATTGCACAAGCCCGGCCTACTCTACATGCTACTTTAATGCAGCGCATGACAGATGTTCTTTCACGGATGCTGAATGATCCTGCAACCCGGGCAGCTCTCAGCGGAGGTGGTGAAGACTCTCTAGAGGGGGATGAGAATAATGCAGCTGAAGCTGAAACAGTTGCCTCACCTTCAACAGAGCCTTCACCTAACACAGCTCCATATCAGCTTGTGTCAGATGAGACTGCTTCCACATCTCAACCTTTCTCATCCATCTCAGCATCTGCACCACAACATCCTGGGTTATCTGTCCATTCCCCCATCTCTGAAACAGTCAGCTCCATTAACAACACTGTTCCATCCAGTAGTAACACATCATCTGTTTCTTATTCCAGTAGTAATTCAAGTATACCTTACATATCCAGCACTGTAACTGAAAGTACTAATGCTCTTGATCTTTCCCAAGTTCCACAGTTAAACCTGTGTTCCTCTGAACAGCCTATACCTGGTGGTACATTAGGTGCAAGTGAGAGATATGAGGCTGATAGTGAAAGTATGGTACCTGGACAAAGTGTTCCTAGTCAAGATGTCCACAGTGAGAGTTCCAATGCCAGCAGAGCTTCCCCAGCATTGTTGCAAGATTCTGAACTTGTTCATCACAATATCAGTAACCTACAGGATCAGTTATCTACCATGAGGGAGGGATTTATTGAAAGGTAATTTTGACATACCTTATAGTTTATTCTTTGTGTTCTTCTGCTCATTGCTCTAATTGAAAATACAACAGTAATGCATTTTTGGAGGTAAGAGCTTGAAATTAATGTTGTGGGAAATCGTGAACTTCCAGGTTTTGTGTGAAGTATTTTATTGTATATTTAAAAATACTGCTATGATATGAACGTGAGTATTTAAGGCTATATGCCAGGTCTTTTCTCATCTATTTTGTCTTGTTTCTTCCCTTTGGTGCTGCATAATATATACATATTTATGGTCCTGTAGTTCATGAATCCCATACCCTGCTTTGGAGAAGAAGTGATTAATGCTGTGTTCAGAGCAGGAATGATAAAAGTTACTTATATAATCTCAGAATGACTATCAGTAAAGTAAGTAGCTATGGCTGGGAAGACCAAGATTCAGTTTCTGTGAAGGGGCATGTGTGGAGCACAACCAGGCTCGTGTTTGAGGGTTGTTAGAGGTAAAGTAATGAGAAAGTTGAGCTGTTGACACCTCCATTTAGTTAATAGTGCTCAGTTATCATAGCCTGGGGCACAGAGGGCCAGTCTTAAGGCCTAGGTGCATTGGCCTGGAAGGGCTCAAACTCGTATATTATTACATATTGTAGCCTGGATTGCTTATCCAAGTTTGTGCAGTTAGGTGTGAATATAAATTTGCTGGCTGTCACATCAAACCTCCCCCTGGAGATTGATATTTGTCCATCATATGTGACTCTGGCTGTTGCTATTGTTGAATAAAATGCTTGGAGTTCTCCTGTGCCATGTGTACATTATGCATTTGCATGAGGGTTGTTAGTGTGCTGTGTGTTTTATAAATTTTGAACAAACGGCAAAGTCCCCATGCATGCAATGACAGCATTTGGCAGAGTGTCGTAGTTCAACACACTCCTAACCTTAGCAATAGATGGGCATGAGAGGTCAGCTTCATGCACTGCCTGCTTTACCCAGGCAAAGTGCCACTAGTACCCATTGAATATGGGGATGGGTTGTCCCCAGAGTCAGTCTGTATGCTTTGGAGCAGAAATAAATCTCTTTCCATTGCTGGGAATCAAACCCCAGTTTGTTGGTTGTCCATTGCAAAACCTCGTGACTACGCTGTGCCATCTTCCCATGCTAAATAAACACCAATATTAAACAGGAAAAGACCTTGAAATATCTTTGTCAAAGGATGTTTGAAAGATATGACTTGAGTTTCGAAAAGTGTTACATTCAGTACCTTTCTTCCCTTCAGTTTCAGCCTAATCACTTGGCAGAAAAGTGTGAACTTATTGACCAGTTTGGGTATGTACTAAAAAGTATTTATGTCGCTTCTACAACATGGACATGAATTACTTTTATATGAAAGTGAGGGAGTGTGAAGTTAAAGCCTAAGTCCGACATGTAAAAGGATTTGATTAAGTTAATTTTGCATGAATCCAGAAATACTCACCCTGTGACCGTGGGGAAGTAAAGACAGATGGCAAGTACATTTTTACTCTCAGTTCGAATGTATTAACCCCGTAACAGTTCAGTAAACAAATGATGTAGTGACTTACGTAATGTGCAGAAAAGAAAATTAAATAAAGCATTACTTTTGTTATCTGATAATGTGATTTTTAAATTCCTCCAAAATATTTGTGTGAGTGAATTTTGTTAAGTGGTTAGTAGATATTGCTTGTATTTTTGGGGAGCCCTGTTAGTGGTTGCAGAGGAATTTTATTATCGTATGTGTAATCAGCACATATTTCAGGCATGGGAGTGAGCCAGCTGTCAGCCTTGTATATTCAGACAAGAGTTCAACTGGTGCCAAAATATCTCTTGGTTTGGGGGATGAGGTGAGCCGTGAATTGTGTGAAAACAGCGGTAGAAACTCGTCACCAGGTAATAGTGAAGACCAGAACCATGTCATGTTTGAAGTACACAGTACAATGCTGCCTGATAATTGGTTTGAACTGTAGACATTATGTAGTGGCTGCTGACATGAAATGTGGCAAGTTTGTAAGGATTTGAAAGAAGGTAGTTGTGAATTTGATTTTGAGGCTGTTTTGCATGTAGTGATGAAAACCACAAAGACTTAGTGATAGCCTGTAATTTGTCCAATTACCATACCAGGCACATTTTGAAGACAAATCTTGTATTTTACCACTGTAATGTTCTGCACTGTTAGCAGAGTCTGAATGAATTATAGATAATAATTTGAATGTAATTTCCCACTGATCTTATTCCTGGAGGGGTAGATTTCATACCAAAGTTTCTCTTGATTCTTTGGTTATCTCAAAGTATGTACTGTAGTTAGAATGTCATGAGTTTTAACAATTTATCAATTATTTCAGAATGAAATCCATCTTGTTTGACCCTTATTTGCAGCCAATGTATAATATATGCTTTTATCTATTTTCATGTACTGTCAGATAGATCCAAAATACATACTTTTGAAACAAAGTATATGAAGTATATTTGGGTAATCTGTCACCAGCAGTGAATGTTTATTTTTGCATGGTGATTGTGATTTTGTGCTTTGTCTCAATATTAAAAAACAGGCTTCATCTCTGAGCCTGCAGGTTCTCCGAAGTATTGCTGACCACTAGTTGGACTATATGGTGTTATAACCCAGAAGCCCGCAGTATAATTTTCATTGCCACAAAAACCTCATACATATATATATATATGTGCATATATGCATAACGTGTGTGCACGTGCAGTTTTTTAAAGTGTCCACACTTGTTTTGAACTGAAATGTGGTTCTGAAACAAGTTCTTTATGGTTTTATAGAAATGGGTGTCAGAGAAACTGTGCCTAGTCAGCCTTCAAAACTTCAGAATGTAATGGTGAGAGATGATGCAGTGCCAGGAACAAGTCATGACATGTCTCCCAGCACACAGGATCCAGCCAACAGGTCCAGTGGTAGGCAGAGTTTTTGCCACGATTTCAAAATTGGAAACATTCCAAGTAGATTAAGGTGTGTTTTTTAATATGCTGAAGGCATCCCCACTGTGCCAACATATCTGATTTGATGTCATTCTTCTCAGTCATTTGTCATCTATATGTGATTTTTTCCACTGTCGTCTGGTTGCTAACTTTGGTAGGAGATTTTGAGGCATTATTCCATTGTTTGCACTCATAAATTTTGTGATAGGTTGTCAGTTGAGAATGTTTAAATTTTTTTTCAAGGAAAAATTATTTTATGTGCTTTGTGAACAGCTGATTCCCAGTTCTGATCCCGACTGTATGTCTCACACTTATTACCAAGGACTTTTTTTAACCTTTTGGTAGTTAACATACCCATCACACAATGTAATGCTCAGAATGCTGAACAACAGTATATCTGACAGTCTATTGTAGCCTTTATTATGCCAGCCATATAGGGATTCTGTTTTTCTGCACATCATACCAGGCATTTAATTCCAGTGCCAAAGGATTAAGGGAACCTTGAATAAGAGAAGAATTGGAATGGCTGTCATTATGGTGTAATGATGAATGTGTCAGTTTTAGCTGTCTGATATCTCATAATCGATAAAAATGGCAGCAGAAGGCTTGTAAATTTTAATTGGCGTACAGATTATCTTGTGTTGTGCGTTTCTCAATTTTTGCAAGTTTTAGTATTTCCACAACCATGCATTTGCAGAGAGTCATATACCAGTTGGACATAATTTTGTACTCATATTTTGATTCAGTTGAATGAAAATATTCTTCTGAGGTCCCACTGTGATCCTCTGAAACCAAAGATTAACTTGCGTTACACACATCTTGCAACTTTTTACTTAATTGAAACATTGTGTGTACTTTTCTGTATCATGTGGGAGATATCTGGCCAAAAACCGTACAAACTGAACTTCAAATGGCTGTGACTGCTGCATTCCAATGCTGGACAGGTTACATTTCATCACCAATGTAATATTCCTCAGTAAGAATCTGCATAACCTTTATAATTAGTACTGAAAATAAACTAAAAGCATTAGAATAATGTTTCTATATGTGTATGAAGACTGGAATTTTATAATAGGTGTGAAAAGTAATCTTGCATTTTATTTATTACGTAGCACATGTGGGGGAGAACAACCATCATACAGGGTTTTGGTGGGGAAGCCTGATGGAAAGAGACCACTGGGAGAATCTCAGCTTAGATGGGAGGACATTAAACTGGGTATTAAACAGATAAAATATGACAAGATTCATCTGGCTGAGGACAGGGACCAATGGCAGGCATTTTGAACAAAGTAATGAAATATGGGTTATTTACAGCATGGCAAATTCCTTCATTAGCTGAGAAACTAATAGCTTTTCAAGAAGGACTCTGCTGTATAAAGTTACTGTTATTTCATTTAATCTTATGTAGGTGGATACTGTCAGTTGTTTGTTCTATGTTTTATGTTGTTTACACAGAGTGCATGAGAGTAACACATCAGGAGGTCATGAGGTAAAACGTATGAATAGTATTTGTACATTTTACCTTGGTGATTTTTTAAAACTTGTTTGTGAACCTGAGGATGGCATAACCTAGGCCAAAACATGTCATTCTATTAGTTGTGTTAAGACTGTTACCAGCTTTGTGTATTGAGTTACCAAATAACACAACAAGATGTCACATGTTACAAAAGGACTTACTGATTTTCTAAAAGAACAGTTAATGATACAGAACAATCATCAGTGATGTGGAATTGTTGTTGGGATACTGTTCAAATTTTTTTTATGGTATTCTACAGTCTCACCAGGTAAATGTCAGACTAGTTCCCCCATTTAAACCTTGTTGCATTCCAAGTTATTTTTAATTTATCATTTTCTAATTGCCCCACCACTGATGCCGTATAGTCTGAGACAATGACAGCATCATTAAACAACTCACTAAAAGAATGTAACAGTCATGAATTAAGTAAACTGAGATGTAAGTATGTGAAATGACAGCTGTGAGCAACATAATTATGATTGTGTATATCAAATCCTGGTAGAGCAGGGTGTGGAATGAATAAATAGTACACATATATTGGTTGGAAATGTGACATTAACCTTTCTTTTCACTGTAGAAAATGTAGTTGTTTCACTTTCACTTTTTAAATTGAGAACACAAGCAGGCATAACATTTTCTTTGTATGGTCTAAACATTTAAATAACCTGTTTTATAATCTTTGGAAATATGATGATTATTATCATTTTGACATTGAGGACTGTGCATCGTGATATATTCTTATAATAAAGCCAATGAGATACACTAATATCTCAGATTTATTTTTGGAATATGACTCTACATGTTTTGGACAGTTTCTCTGTCCATCATCAGGAGTCTGTATGACATATACCTGTTGCTGTGTGTACAGTGCTAGACTCCTGATAATGGACAGAGAAACTGTCTGAAACACATAGAGTCCTATTCTAAAAATAAATTTGAGATATTAGTGCATCTTGTTGGTTTTATTATAAGAATAATATTATTATCATTTTATAATAACCAGTTTAGTTTCATTTTGTTTTTTGTAATGTAATACTCTTATTAGTAGTAACAGTACAATTATCCATGTCAATGTCTTGTTCAGTGAACCATTTAGTTTAGTTAGAACAGTAAAACAGGCTCTAGAGGCCTTATTATTTTGCATTTAAAATTACTGTACAAGTGGAAGAGATTCCTGAACATGAAATATTTCTTATGTGTTCTCATTTGTGTGAGGTCATCTGTCTAACTCGATGAAATTTTGTAGCTCAGTTTGCAGAGTTTCTGTAGACTCTGATAATCTCGTGGTGTGTTTCCATTTTCAAGTAATGAACTGTGCAAGGATTAGCACAGAACACTTTATTGTGGAGAGATGTCCATGTAGGAAAAAGTGACGTGGGTTTTTATCTGATGAAAAAGGTTTGTTGAATAACAAATCAGACCAGAGGGTTTTAAAGTATGGCAGCAAGTTCCTCTGAAACAGTGGTGATGTTTACGATTGACACAGTTTGATGATGAGAATAGGTTACAAATTATGCATTTATAAACAGCAAATCATGCAGCCAGAGGTAAGGCTTGTAATCGTTTGAGGTTTTGTCTTTAAGTTACAGCGTTTTATTTCCCTGGAAGTTACTTGTATTGTTCTGTGTGCACCTGTGTTGCTGAAGTCGGATTGCAGATTGTACCAGGTTCACTGCCACGTGTCCTTCATGTGTGCCTAGTATCTTGCCCATAGCTTTGTGGCTTATTTCCTGGTGGTGTTGTATTTCAGATGCTGGACATGACGGAGAAGATGACTTTAATGACAGTGATGATGAAACAATGCTTATGACTAGTGGAAGCAGGAGGTAATATTGTTATGTTATTGTATATAATGTATATTGTAATATTGTTATTGTATGTTTTAGGTACAGCAAAGTTTTATTTTGACATTTTTAAGGGGTTAATCAATTTGCATATTGAACTAAACTATGTCTTAAGTGGGACAAATTCAAATTACAGGAAAAATGTACAGTAAGTTTTAATGCTTATAAATTTATTGTAGTTGACTATGTGGCTGAAGTGAGAGACTTGAGATTCTTAGAGCAGTGTTGATGTAGATTCAGTTCCTCTGGGATGCTGTGGCTATATAAAATGGCAAATGATTAGCAAAGTTTTTGAGGAACTGAGTGCCTTCTGCCTCTCGGTCAATTGGTGTAGAGTGATTAGATGCTTGATGTGTCATCTGTTCATCTCCTGTGCTTATACCAAGAAATTGATTTTGATGCTCAGGTTTATTCATCCAATTGAAGAACACATGGCTGAGGCAATATCTTCAGTAAGACATGACAAAGAGATCATGTTTGATGAGCAGAGCACGTTGCAGCCAGCTGTGAAGAAGAAATATACTGGCCACAGAAATGCCAGGTAATATAGTTATCTGCAGATATATTACCATGTTTGTGCATGTATGTGGTGGCACGTGTGTTAGCACACATATTTATTGTGAATTACCATTTATTAAAGTCCTGTGCTGTAATAAACATTTGATTTTGGAAGGGTCTTTTCTGCAATGTGGTGATTTTAATTTTTGCTTTATTGAAAGTCACAGATTGGGACATCTAGTTAATATGTATTTTGTAGTAGTGATTATTGTAGCGTAATGAAGTTCTTATTCTCCAGAGAACACGGTACCCAAACTAATGGGGTGAGGAAATACTTAAGTAGTGTATTGTAATTGGCAAAATTTACAGACAACTTTGTATCCAAAAACACAAGTGTGATTACTGTGTAAGGTACTTGTAATATTTTCACAAGTCTTCCATCCTCCAGTTGTACAAGGGTGAATCAAAAAATAAAGGCAATTTTTAAATTACGCGGTAACCAGGACAGAGAGGAGCTGCCGCATTGCGCAGTATTGACAATGCCTGTTGAAGAGTTCAGCCATGTGCAGTACAGTGCTCTGCCTTTAGTCGAGTGGCAGCAATGAGAGCGAAAACATGGAAGCTCCTTTGCAAGATTGCACTATCGAAGAACAACGTGGCATAGTGCGGTTTCTTTGGGTAGAAGGAGTGAAACCTGTGGAAATTCACCATCG
>Ga0209755_10004906_pt1 | contig 15520 bp, 17 predicted proteins | sample TergutCo191P1_FD_187301 | JGI IMG/M metagenome (GOLD analysis project Ga0209755, IMG submission 187301) | Cornitermes sp. P1 segment gut microbial communities from Petit-Saut dam, French Guiana - Co191P1 (SPAdes) (version 2) | ecosystem: Host-associated > Arthropoda: Insects > Digestive system... | reverse complement strand
CGCAACTCTTAAAAAACAACGCTATTCCTCAAGGTATTTTAAAAACCGAACAGACACTTAGACCTGAAGAAGCAGACCAACTTGAAAGAAGATGGGAAAGTAAATATGGCGCTGTAAAGGCAGGGCGGAAAATTGCGGTACTTGGCAAGGGAACTAATTTTGAACCGTTATCATTTACGCCTGAAGTAGTAAAACTTTTTGAATTAAAACGCTGGAACTTATACACGATACTTGCCCGATACGGTATACCGCCCAGAGTTGCCAACATTAACGATAGAACATCGTCATTGTCTGGTAAAGATACTACGGAGCAACATTCGGCGTTTTGGAAATTTACTCTCATTCCTATTCTTAAACAATATGAACAGATTTTAGAAACTCAATTTTTTATACGCTTCGGATTAAAGGAAAGCGGCGTATTTGATTTGTGGGATATTCCAGAATTGCAGGAAAGCGAAGACGCGCAGAGTAAAAGAGATATTGCGGAAATTAACGCAGGGATAAAAACTATAAATGACGTATTAAAGGAGCGTGGCAAACAACCTAAAGCGTGGGGCGATACTTGGCACATACCAAAAAACCTTGTCGCTTATTGATGAGGGTAAGCCATGAATAATACTGTTGTCATTGCTTCTACTGCCGGCTGTCTCGCTGATATGCTTGGTCAAAAACTGGTTAATAATAGATTTAAGGTATATACCGCAATCAATGACAAGGAATTATTTTTAAGAATAAATGAATATTATCCAAAATATATTTTTATTGAAAATTGTTTTCGTTACAGTGTTACTGATGAATATGTGCAAAAAATTAAAAGAAATAATCGAAACTTGCATATTATTATCTGGACTGCCGCTGATATACCGCTTTTTTCTGCGGCAAGGTTTATCAACGCAGGGGCAGAAAGTTTTTTCTCTTTAAGAGAGAAAAACGATGATGTAAACAAGATAATAAAAATTATTTCAATGGGTGATACTTATTGCCCTGATGAAGTTTTAGATATTTGCGGCATTGGTACTTCATTCCCTATATTTGATGTGCCAATAACTAACAAAGAATTACAGGTAATAAAATTAATGCATTTAACTGATAAACAGATTTCCAAAGAATTATGTATGGCTCTTAACACTTTATTCTTTCATAAAACAAATATATTTAAAAAACTCGGCGTAAATACAAGAAGTGCGGTTCTTGGTTGGGCAAAAGAAAATGGGATTAGTCAAGATAATATATAACTATCGGAGGTTGAAAAATGATTATTAGAACTAAAAACGGAAATTATCAAAATGGTAATACTTCGCGAATCATAGGTTCGACTTTGCTTGAATACTTGGGCGTTAAAAAGGAAGTATCTGGCGTTCATAAAGTATCGCAAGATATTGAACTGATCGCGCCTGTTCCGTTTTGTTTGTCGGCTGAAAATGAAAGCGATGGTTTTTCTTGGACTTTATCAACTTTTGACCTTGACCGTTTTGGGGAGCGTGTTGATCCGCAAGGTTGGGATTTTAAGAGGTATTTACAAAATCCTGTTGTCGAATGGGCGCATAGGTACGATATTCCAGCGATTGGAAAAATGGATAACTTGAAAATTGATGATAACGGTTTGCATGGCGTTATCTTTTTTAATGATAAATCTTTTGACCCTTTCGCATGGTCGATTGAACAGCGTGTTAAAACTGGTGTTATCCGGGCAGGTTCTGTAGGCTTTCGTGTTATTGAGATTGAAATTCCTGACAGGAAAACGCAAGAGGAAGGAACATTTTTAATTTTTCGTAAACAGGAACTTTTGGAATTCTCGATTTGCAATGTCCCTGCTAATCCTTTCGCATTGGCAAAGAACAATGAACAGATAAAAGAGAACAAAGAAATAGTAAATAATGTTTCTCCGTTTTGGGGAAATTTTATAAATAACATTTGAGGAGTTATGTATGGAAGAATTGTTAAAGGCAATTAAACAAAAAATTGCGGAAATGAAAAAAGTCGAGAATACGGGATTTTCTGACCCTGCTAAGGCTTCAGAGTATTTCAAGGATAAGGAAATTATCTTGGAAGAAATTACTAAAACCCTTGAAACTATCACTGGCGGACAGTCGGAACAGTTTACGGCTCTTGAAAAAACTGTCGGGGAACTTCGCAAGGAATTGAAAACACAGTCAGCGTATCCTAAAGAATTAACACAAAATGAATTGTTTTACAAATTGGGGCGCGGTGTCGCTGCGGCTTATCGTGGTAATAATTCAATTCTGGCTGAATTGGGTTTTACTCCTAACTTCGGTACTGAAAATTGGACTAACCCTAAAGATGTTAATTGGGTTATGGGTAAAGGCTGGACTGCTCAAAGGGCTGCGGCTATGGGCGATATGGAAACATCAGATCAATTCCTCATTCACCCTTCCTATGAAAATGAGCTTGTCGCTATTGCTGAAAAGAAAAGCGTCATGATGTCGCTTGTTGACAGTTCTACTATGACTGTACCTTCTGTTCTTGTTCCTGTCGAGGAAGAAGTCGATGTCAAACTTGAATGGCTGACCAAATACGGCGATGAAATTAAGGAAGTTGAAAAACCCAAAATTGAAAATGTCGAGTTAAAGGCTTTGACCGCCGCCGGATTTATTCGTGTTTATGACGAATTTGAAGAGGATAGTTTTTTGGACTTGGGCAAATTGTTTGTTAAAAAGTTTATAGGCTCTTATGCAAGAGAATTTGACAAACAGTGCCTTGTTGCGGATAACGCTCCTTTCACTGGTGCGCTTGCTACTGACAGGGCGGTCAATGTAGAAATCGGAAGCGGCGATATTAACGATTTGACATGGGAAGATTTCAGAGACGCTACTTTGAAAGTCCCTGCGGAAGAACGGAAAGACTGCTGCTGGTTTTTGCATGAAACTGTCCTTAATCAGGTTTTCAGATTGAAAGACGATAACGGTAATCCGATTGTACGCAGACCTATGGAAAAAATGCCGGGCGTTATTGACCTTTATCCTTACCATGAATGTCATGTGCTTCCTCAATTCGGAGATATTAAAGCAAATACACCGTTTGCTGTTTTTATGAACCCTCAGCGGATAAATCATCGGAGCAGAAAAGGTATCGAGTTGAAACGGTTTGACGGAACATCGGAAAGTTTGAAATTCGGGATTAAGGCTTTACGCTTCCGAAAGAGAGACGCTTTCGCACTTGTTATTCCGAAAAAGCACATGGTTATTTTGAAAACTAAGGCGTAAAAATTCGTTTTGGTTTTTGCTATTTGAAAAATATAGCTGTTAGTATTTTTGCTTTCAGTTATCAGAGAAGGAAAAATATTTTTATTCGGTAATAATGCCGATAAAACTAGAGGGAGATTGCCGTCATAGGACACTGGCGGCAATTCCTTTTTTATGGTTTTAGAAAGTGGTTTTTTAACAGCCAATTTGTTGTGTTAATGGCGTTTATTGTTCTTTGCCTTTGCCATGCTTTTTCTGATGGAGACCATTTGAAGCCATGAGATTTTAATAATTTTCTTGTTTCTTCCGGCGGTATTTCATCAAAAATAAATTGTATGCGATTGATTTCTGTATTGATACGCATTTCACCGTTTGAAAATTTGACGTTTTCCTCTTTCATTTGATCCAGTTTGCTTAGTTCTTCAATTCGCTGTTTTATTCTACGGATTTCTGCGTTTAGGTTGCTTAGTTGCCATGTTGCAAATGGTTTTGTTTCGTGTGAGTGCATACCGCTTTTTAGTTTTTCAATGTCTATGTCTGACAAGCCTAATTTATATATAGCCTCTTTGTCTTGTTTCCATGCTTTATTTACGGCTTTATAAAATTCTTTTGTTTTTTCATATTCCGCTAATTTGCTTTTTAAGCGGCTGACTGCTTCTGTATCGTCTCCGCTTATGGCGTGATTACTTTCCGCGCTTTCTGCTTTATGCTGATAGTATTCCGCCCTTTCGTCTGCTTCGTGTGCTTTGCGGTGTGCGCCGTCTATTCGTTTTAATAACGTTCTGTGTCCCTTTTCGTTGTGATGTCCCACTATAATTGGCTGACCGAAAGGTATAACGCTACCCATTTGACTGGCTCTGTTAAATTCCTGATTTGCTTCTGCGGTTGCTTTTCTTGCCCTTGCATTATACCTGTCGATTTTGTTTTCTTTTCTTTCTTGAAAATCTGCTCTGCCTACTGCCATATTAAACTCCATAAAATAATTTTTTACTGTCCGGCAAAAATACCGGACAGAGGTTTTTAATTGAAATATTCCGCTATTACTTCGGATATATTTCTTCCTTTTTGTTTTGCTCTGTTGCACTCTTTGAAAAACTGTGTTTCATCATCGCCGAATAAATAGTTTTCATCGTTGTTTTTTCTGATCATTGTTCCTAGATTTAATTTTGTGTATTGATACGGAAAATTACGGTATGTCTGCGGTAATGGTTCATTTTTAGAAATAATCATTATAACCACCTGTTAGTTAATTTTCCCCCACCTACGCAGGGGAAATAAAAAGTTATATAGACGAAAGAATTTTATATTTCTCTTCTTCCGACATATTTTTAACGCTAAATGCGCAAGTACCGCATTTACGGCTGTCTTTGCAAGCCTGACAGACTTTTTCAGCGTTCATTAAAAAAGGCAATAATAAAATTAATTTTTCTATTGCCTGTGTCATGGGTTTGTTTAAAAACCATGCGAAGCGGCGAACTGATACTGACGCCGTTTCTGAAAACTGCGGTGTATAAAATTTTTTATACTCTGAACTATACATAATAGCCCCCTGTAGCTTTGACAAGTTTTTTTTCTGCGATTGTTTTATTGTTATGGAATATTGGTGTATAACGTACATAAAACAACCCTAAAAATAAGAAACTTAAAAATGTTAAAGTTTGTTTTATGCCCTGCCATACGGCGGACAGCATAAGTAAAAATATTTTTTACTTATGGTTAGTTATGTTATTTAACCATTATACTAATTATTTGTATAGTATGTCAAGAAAAAAGAAAAAATATATTAATTTTTTTTGTGGCGTATAACGTTTTTTAAGAAAGTGATATTTTTTATATATAGATAAACGTAATTTTTTCTGATGATATAAACATCAAGAAAAAATTAAAGTGCAAATACTCCGGAGCTAGAAATTATTTGTTGTGCTGTTTCTGCGGAGTAAGAAAATATATGAAGGTGGTATTTTGAATAACACTAATACTTGCCAATAAAATTCATAGCCGCTACTTACAATAAATGCTGCGGTTGCCGAAAAACTGCGGCGTACCTCTTAGAAAGATAACAGAGCAAACGGCGCATGATTTTTCGCACAGCTTACGAATTAACAGACGCTTTATTGCCCCCTTCTTTACTAAAAAAGCTACCTTAACAGCAGAAAATGTGTTGGGAAAAATATAAGTTATCAAACTTTAATTAACTAAATGAACTAAGAAAATATTTACTATTAAAAAGCAGATATGTACTATAAATATTCCAGATTATCATTTACTAAACTTTTAAAATAATCTGATGTAATATTATAATGAAGTGGAAATTCATATTTTTTAATAAAAGGATAATCTAACATATTTACAATTTCATTAGCTTTAATATCTAGTAAACAAATATTTTTTACTTTTAAATCCTTTAAATATTCATCTTCTAAGAAAAAAGCAAAAATAAGCCATTTTGAAATATAAGGCTGATTAGATTCACTACTGCGTAAATACTCTAATATTTTGCCAATCATTCTGTTATAACTTATTGTTATTATTGGATATAGCAAGTGTGCCGCTATTGCTAATTGTTCATGATAGATACTGGAAAGGGCGGCGAATTCGTTAATATCCTGCGGTACATTAAAAGGCATTTTTGATATATCATAAGTATTATTAGAAAGTAAACCGTCAAAGCTATAATCTGCTGTATAACTGTTTAGAACAATTACCTTTTTTTCCGAAGGGGCAAACCCATTTTTCTCGATTTTCTTAATAAATCTATGTACATTTTTGGGAGCTATCATTTTTTACCTTATGTTATTTAAGATAAGAAAAAATTATTATTAGGGCAAGTATTAAAATGAAATTTTTCTTATCTAAGTATAAGACTAACACTTTTTAGCACTAAGTAATATAGATACTAAAAAAAATCAATATTTGTAGTATCCCTTTTATTTACAAACCATGCGTACCACGGTTCAGGATTTTTGTTCCAACCAATAAGCCAAGCATTTATTGGGTCTAATCTTGTATTACTGCTTGAAAGCATAATAGAATTTCCAACTAGAGTTCTAAAATTTTGTTCTACTTCTCGTGTTACCACACCTTGTTCATAATACAAATCCTCCGCACCAAAAGCGTGGTAAATTTCATGTGCTAAAGTATTGGCTGAATGAGCATTTTGATCTTTAAACCACATTATTGCATGTGTATAATTCTCTCTATATGATATATAAGAACGTTCTACAGTATCAATTGCTAAAACAAGAATTGAAAAATCATAACTAGAATTTGAAAAACGCTGATAAAGGTTTAATGCTTCTGTAGAATTATTTATAGAAATATACCTACCATTGTTTCTATTATCAAAAACAGCATTAAAAGAAATATTTATATTGTATGCTCTTGCATGTTGACTAATAAGATTTATACTCTCATTTACTGTGTTCCTTAGGTTGTTAGGGTTCATTCTAAAGTTTCTGTTTTTATAATTAACAGGTACGACATTAACAAGAATTCGACCATTTATATCTTTCATGCCTTGTCTTTTTGAAACAAGCATTTCCATTAATAATTCATTATTAAGCCTTTCAATAAGTTGACTTTGTTCACTTGTACCTACTTGTGAAACTAAAGGATTATTATTTGTGGTTTTATTATTTTCTTCAATCTGGTTTCTAAGTTGTTCAATTCGTGCTGATAATGCTTCTTGATGTTCTATAATTCTTTGTAATTCCAATAAATCATCTTCTACTGATATATTTGTTTCAGGTTTTATTATAGTTTGTTTATTTATAGCAATAAATGAAAGTATTATAATTATAATAGCTGCAGCGGTAATTAAGATTGATTTTTTATTTTTTAATTTATTAGTTGTTTTTCTAAACCAGTTACCTACATTTTTAATAATTTGATTATATTTAATAGATATTAAATTAAAATATTGTTTTGTTTTTTTGAAAGGAATTTGTTTTTGTGCCAAATTTTTATATATAGCAATATCAAGAAGGTCAATCGCATTGGTGCATTGTTGTATATTTATACCTGTATTTTTATTTAACTTCTGTATTAAAATGGTTTTAATTTTTAATCTTGCATTATTAGTTTTTGCTTTTTTTAACCTCTTATAACTGCCAATTTCTATACACCGTCCGAAAGCAATACGTTCATCAAGCGGTTCATTTTGTGCTAAATATTTAAATAACGGCTTTAACCTTTTAGGGTCTCCTAGTATGTCCTCACCGTTTTTTGAGATTATCCAATTTATTATACCTAATAAAGATGTATTCATCTTTTGTTTATTTTTTTTCCTCCACCTGTATTACCTCCAAAAAAAAGTAGAAGCAATAAAAGTACGACTGGTGCAAGAAAAAAATATAAACATGCCCACCCTCCACCTTTTATTTTATATACTGCGGTGGTACAGCAAATGTGAGCTATTGCTATCACTGCAATAATTACTATTTGCAAAGTTTCTGATTCCATAACTATCTCCTTTTAATACTCCTAATATTCTTCATTCACTATTTTGTTTGACCTAAAACTGTATTCTTTACGAAACTTTGGTATTGTAATTTCATAGTCATTTGGATATTCTTTTATTCTGTCAATTTGTTCTTGTAATGTACTGCCAGATAAAATATTAAAGACTACTTTGAAATCGTATGTTTCAAGGCTAGTTATAATTTTTTCATAAGACATTTTATTTTTTTCATCATTAAAAAGTTTATGTATTTCTTTGCCAGAAATATTGTTGCTAAGAAAAATATCGGATTTTAATACAAATGTATGAATAAGTAAATAAATATTATCGACTATTTTCTCTGGAGTTGGTCTTATTCTGATTATTTCCTTGTTGTTTTCAAATTTATATAAAGAGAGACTAGGTTGATCGTTTTCATATAACATAATATAGTGTGTAGGATTAATGCCGCTTGAATTTTGGTGTGTCATACCGACAAGTATAAACGCTGTTACTGTTGCCATAAAATACTCCTTATTTAGTGTTAATTAAAACTTTTAAATTATCAATAATTATTTCATCACCATTTTTTAATATACTACGTTGACCGTTTGTTTTATCATAGAAAACTATTTGCTCATTTTCAATGTTTATAGAAGCATTTATTATATTAGATAAACAGCCAGATTTTACAGGAATATATATATCAGCTTCATTTGTTGAGCCAAATAAAATTGGTTTTTGACCAAGACCAATATTACGAGTTTCTTTTGGGTTCCATATAACAGTAATCCATGCTTCACGCATAGCTTCTTCGACTAAGGAAATCATAAGAGCGATTGTAAAACCAACAAATGCATCGCCGAGCCATACTCCGATAGCACTGGAAAAAGGTAGAAAATAAGATATTAAGCCGCCAATTACACCGCCAAAAAGACCAGCGAGCATTGCTCTAATTTTAGGATAGTTTGGAATATAAAAAGAAACCCCAAGCCCAAGACCTAATCCAAAAATACCCCAACATATAACCATATATATTCTTATAAAATCATCGATGATTAAATAAAGGAGAAGAAGTCCTAAAAACCAACCTATAGCACCTGTTATAAAACCAATTAAAGAATATTTAATAAGAGATGAAAAAAAGAACTTCTTTTTTAAATAGATTGTTTGTATAATAATCAGACCGATTGCTATTCCTAAACCTGCAAAGCCAGACCAAATAATATCAGACAAATAATAGTTCCATGAATCATTACTGAAAACACTGTATAAAAGCGAACCTGTAAAGGCTCCAGCAAATGCGGCAATGGCAAAAAATATAGTGCGTATGCTGATTTTTGATTTTGATTTTATAGAATGTAACCGCGATCTTGAGTTTGTTTCCGTTAAATCATTTGAAATAACAGCGTCAAGAAGCTCAATGGTAGCAGAACAACGTACTCGATCAAAACCAGTTATAGTCTGTAGTCTGCTGATCATTGAAGGTTTTACCTGTTGGCATTCTGAAATGTTGGAACGTTTTAACTCCATATAAAATCCTTGTTCAATCGCTCTGCCAAAGGCAACTCTGTCATCTTTGGGAATAGAAGTAGCATAATTACTTATAAATAGTTTTAGTCGTTGTGGGTCTTTCAAAATACTTTCACCTTGTTCTTCAATTATTTGCTTTATGATTTCATAGAATGATTTATCCATTAAACTCTCTCCTAAATAATATTTATTAACATGATTAATACTTTTATGGTCGAATATTTATTTTTTCTGATCGCAAACGTTTATTATCATACCAAACCTCTATTGTCCATTCACCAGCATGATAAGAACTTGAAGTACTGTTTCCCCATCCTGATAAGTTAAGGGTTTGATTATTGCCACGAGTTATTTGGACTGTATGAGAATACGAATAACCACTCGGAGAAACTGAAGAATTCCTAAAAATTACTCCATTTGGCTGTATAATCTTCACAAAAAAAGTAACTGAACCAGTAATTGTTGAGTTATATGTAATAACAGGTTTTAAATACCTCATTTGTGAGGAATACAGAGCATTACCTGCATTAGTAAGCCAATTATTATTACTATCAGTATTTCCAACTCGTAGTGAAATAATTTCTAGTGGTGGCGGAGTTGAAGTTAAATATGGACCATATACATAGCCGAACTGATTATTGCCATATTTTATTCTTACCCATGAGTTTGTATATTCCTCAAGAATTTCAACTCTTCTAAATTGAGTTAAACCATCTATTCTTTCAGCCTCTACATTTGAGTTGTTTCGGACATTTAAATTTTCAACATTTACATATTTTACAATAGATGGTACTCTATCTACAATTGAAAAATCCATAATAGAAATGCCAGAAGGCGTTCTTCTTGCAGTGATGTTTATATTTATTCTTGTACTGCTTCTGGAGGCAAGAGATAATCTCTCACTTTCTTGCCCTAGTTGTACTGTAAAATTATGAATACCTGAGTTAGGTATATTTCTTCTAAATATGCTTCCATGTGAAATATTACTAATAAACTGTTCATTATAAAGCAGTCTTACATTTACGCCGTCTGGTCCAGTATATGAAAATATAATTTCGGTTTCAGCCCTTGGCGGTGTAACAGTACTAGAAGCTGCTCTATAAGTACTGCCCGTATTGCTACTGCCTGTATTGCTATTGTTTGTATTACTATAGGGAAAAGTAAAACAGGAGATAAAAAAGATGCATAATGGAAAAATAATTAATAATAATTTTTTAATAAAAGTCTCCTTAATTTCCTTATCGTGGTCTATATACTATAGATCTATTTTGATTATTAACAATATTTGTTTGCGAGGTATATGTAAAAACATCAGTTACCCTACCTTCAGGATAGTTAATAACTACAGTTAAAGAATTACCTTGCAGTGAATATGTTCCATTATGAGTTTCCAATTGTCTGGAAGCATCTCTGTTATGAATTGAAAAAGTCACATTATTAGTTCCAGAAAATGATAATCTATAACGATTGTTATTATCATTTTGATTAATAAATTCCCATGATGTTCCAGTTAGCGAGTTTTGACTGGCAACACTAGCAGCAGAAACTGTTACGGTAGCTGTACCACTTATTCTATTATTTGCTGTAGATGTTGCTTGAATAGTTAGTCTTGTGGCATTGTCATTTGCAGCAATTCGTAAAAGACCAGTATTACTGATACTTGTTCCGCTTCCACCACCTGTAACAGTCCACGTAACAAATTGGGATGGATTACCAGTACCAGTAACAGTGGCAGTAAATTGTCGTGTTTGCCCTCTCTGAACAGTTACAGTTGATGGACTTACTGTAACGCTATTGACTACTTGGGCACTTGCAGTAAAAGTAACACTATTTGACTTTGGACTTTCCCGCCCATTTCTGACAGATACTACCCAAAAATAGTATGTTGTTCCACTTGTCAACCCTGTTATATTCGTTGATGTCCCTCCAGTTGGATTTCCAATGACAATAGCACTAGAAGGATTATTATAAGTATTCCAATATACATTATAGTTTAAATCTGACCCAGCACTATTCCAATGTATCGTTACTTCGGTCGTACCTTGTGTACCAAGTCGTACATTTTCGGGAGGCGGTATTTGTGCGTTCCTTGCTATTAAAACTATTGCTATGATTATCACAACAGCTACAGCACCAATTGTTATCTTAGGAATACCTTTATTTGAATTTCTTTGTCCTGACTGCACCGATTTATGTGTTATGATTGGTGTTACATTCGGTCTGATTGGCGTTTGTCTAAATAGTGTTTGTTGTGGCGAAGAATAATTTTTATTTAATAAATCATTGAATGCTTTATCTGCCTTACACCACGGACAAACCGGCAAATTATTATCGTATTGATGATATGAAACTTGGCTACAATTTTTTAGATTTTGACGTAATGTTTTTAATGCGATACGCCATTCTTGCGGTTTTGGTCTGGCATTTGGTGATGTATGCCCAGATATAAATGCTTTCCCAAACAATGTTTGAATATTAGCTGGTAGTATACCTATCTCTGGCGCGAAAACAGGTATTTTAATACCAGGGATATTCTGCATAAAAGGAAACACACCTTTTTCAATATTGTCATTTGGTTGTGGAGCTGTAACAGATGAATGCCCTGCCATTATTGCACATGCAAATGGGTGAACACCATTCATCAAAAGTTGAAAAATATGTATTGCTAAAGCAAAATTATCAGTGTCTTTTGAAAATGGAGATGGATTTACATTCGCAAGTGTAAAACCTCCACGCATTTTTTTTTGAACTTCTACAGGCAGATACTCTGGTATTCCTACATCACAACGATAAATTTTGTTTCCGTCTTGAATATGATATGAATCGGTATCTAAAAACACAACATAACCTGTATTTGGATCAACACTGATATTTTTGGGGTTTAAATCACCGCATATATGATCATTATGATGGATTGCTTCTAATACTATACAAAGATTTTCTGCAATAATAATCCTGTTTTCCCATAACATATGTTGATACTTAGCGGAAGAACCATACTCATAAATAACATTTAAATCTTCATTTATTTTTAGTTTTTGCATTATAAAGCCAACAAATGATCCGCTTTTATACAAAACTTCTTGTGGCCATGCAATCTGTGACAGCATATTTTTATCTGGCGGATCGCTGACCATTTTTAGTAATTTAAACTCTTTTTCTTGATTTGTTTTTCCAGTTTTGTATAGTTTGGCAACTAGATTTGGTTTTCCTATAATATCGTAAATTTCACCTTCGCCGCCTGATTTAAGCAATGTTGAAAGATTATATTGTAATCCGCTTTTTCCTTCGCAAATAATCATTTTATGCCTTGTTATTATCTTTATATCTTTTAATGGCTTCAGATATTTCTTTTATAGTATGTTTTCTAGTTACTGATTCATTTGATTCATCAGTTTCTTTAACTTGATTATTTTGTTGTTCATGGGTTGTATCTTCGGTTTTTGTATATAGATGGGGATATGCTTTTTTATTCCATTCTTGCAGTAATGCGTCCCAATCAGGTTCAGCATAAAAACTACTTTCTTTCCTCTTTGGCATTATCGTTTCATCTATGAGAACAACCAATGTTTTATCATCTGTAACAGATTCACATTCTTTGCTGTTTAAAAAAGATTTTCTGCTTTCAGATATTTCGTCTATTGTTTTGGCTGATACGTGAAGCCCATTATTATCCATAAAATATTGTATAAGCGGTATATATATTTCAATGGATTGTCCTTTTAATAGATATGGGAAAAACAAATCATATATACCATCAGTAGCAATAAGTACACTTGAAAATTCATCTTTAACGCTTCCAAAAGCCCATGTATTATTTTTTTTCTTTGAGCCACCTCTTAAAGGTATAACATATATCCCATCTTTTTTTTGGATAGATGTTACTCTAATATAATCGCCTTTTGTAGTTAAACCAATTATCCCGCCATCACCACAATGTCCGAAGAAAATCTTTTTTCCGGTGTATATAACTAAATCAAGTGTTGTATCATACTCAGAAAGAGGCTGATTATCTTTTAATGATATTTTTTCTATTTCTAATTCAACTTTTTCAAACGCTTCCTCAATTAAATTTTCGATACCTTTTTTAAAATTTGCCTTTACTTTTAATTTTTCAGCACAGTATTCAGCAGATACTTCAACTGCAATTTTTGATGAAATATCAGAAAATTTGCAACTACCAACGCCATCAGCTACTGCAGCAATAACCATTTGGTCTTTATGAATTGTTATTATTTTATTATTGTCTTGACACTTACTTCCTTTTTTTGTGTGTGATGATCCTATGATCGAAAATCCGTATGATCTTATCATTCATTATCCTCATTTACGATTTATAACATATATAAATTACCAATCACTAACATCTCTATCCGGATCGGCTTTCCTTGCATTAGCAGGTAATTGACTAAGCTTGGCTTCATCACCAACACGACTTACAGAAATAGCAACCATACTTTCGCTAATCCAATTAAAAATACCGGAAAAATCAGTATTGTTTAGTTCCATTACCCGGTTGGTAATTCTGAACAATGTCGCTTTGTCATAACCTGAAACACCCAGAGCAAAAAATTTTAATTTGCCATGTGTACCTTTACTTTCTTCCTGTTGAATTCTCGATATAGCAGTTTCTATATTATCTGTAGGTCCGCCATCTGTGATCATAAAAATCCATGGTTTGAAAACTGGTGTTCCTAATTCATTATAAAAACGGTTTCTATCTTTTACCAAATCTATAGCCATATTTATGCCTTCTCCCATGGCAGTTGATCCTGTAGCTTGTAAAACAGGTGGCGACATTTGTGATATAGGCGAAAAATCTTGAACAACACGCGCTGTACTATTAAATTCAATGATGGCAATATCTACTCTTTTTTGAGCCATTTCATCCATTGAAACTTTACTTTGAAAGTCTTGCAACGCACGATTAAGGCTGTCGATCGGTTGACCAGACATTGATCCAGATGTGTCTAGCAAAAGCACACATGCTAAATGAGGTTCGCCAGGATTTGCAATTTTAGGCGGTCCAAAAGTCACTTGTTCAGGCATATTTACCTTCCTTATTTAATTTTCCAGTATCTAAAACACTGGTTATGTTCAAATTAATGCTATTTACTATGATTCCCAGGCAAATTTGGATTTTTTTTACCTTTTTCTGCTTGAATTATGGTAATAATAGTTTTATTACCTTGTTTCATTATTTTATCCACCTTAAAGCCTACCTTTTTTAAGGCTTTTTCAATGCTTTTGTATTGCTCATCTGCACAATTTTCCATAAAAAACCCTTATATATTCGATTATAGCATAAAATATTCGTTTTTAGCAAGTATTAGATATAGTGAATTCATAAAAGAAATATGTAATACTGATAATAATGAAATCAAATTATGGGGAACGGCTGGCAGCTGCTTTGAAATTGAATAACCTTAAACAAGCAGATTTAGCAAACGAGTTAAAAATAAGTCAAACTACAATCTCAAAGATTATTAAAGGCGTCCAGTATCTTGATTTCGATTTAGCGGTTAAGGCTTGTGAAATACTAAATATTTCTCTTAACTGGCTGGCTTATGGTATTGATTGTGAGCCAAAACCGCCTTTTTACCGTAATCCTGAAAGACAGCGTATTGAATACCTTATGTCAATAATGGAAAAAGCAGAATATCCGCTAATTATAGTGGCTATGGAAGAAATTATTGAGATAAGATTAAAAAATAATACGGAAAATAATAAACCTAAAATAACTGAAAAATCAAAAAGTAAAAAAAAATCTGAATAATATATAGGTCTCGAAGCTGTCCGAAAATCTGTGTAAATGACAGAATATCATAAGAACGGAACCCGTTCTTTTCCAAACTCAATAGCGAACTGATTTAAAGCCCGCCCCCAGTCCCTAATCGGCATAGTCCATTTTTGCGACGCGTTACGAATCGCCAAATAAAGTATCTTGAATATAGCATCATCCGTAGGAAATGACGAGCGGTTTTTTGTTACTTTTCTAAGCTGGTAATTAAGTGATTCAACAGCGTTAGTTGTATATATGGCTCTGCGAATTTCAGGCTGGTACTTGAAGAATTCACTCAGGTCATCCCAACGCTGATCCCATGATTTGTAAATCATAGGATATTTGTCATCCCACTTTTTACCGAAATCTTCAAGCGCGTCTCTGGCTGCAGCTTCTGTGTTAGCTGAATAGACAGCTTTTAAATCAGCGCAGACTTTTTTCAGGTCTTTGTACGAAATAAACTTTGTGGAATTGCGAACCATGTGGACGATACACAGTTGAACTCTGGTGTCAGGATATACAGAACGAACCGCTTCAGGAAATCCGGAAAGACCGTCCATGCAG
>Ga0209755_10004905_pt1 | contig 15521 bp, 12 predicted proteins | sample TergutCo191P1_FD_187301 | JGI IMG/M metagenome (GOLD analysis project Ga0209755, IMG submission 187301) | Cornitermes sp. P1 segment gut microbial communities from Petit-Saut dam, French Guiana - Co191P1 (SPAdes) (version 2) | ecosystem: Host-associated > Arthropoda: Insects > Digestive system... | reverse complement strand
GAAACCTAAGGGAAAGAGACAACTTTGAAGACCAAGGCATTGATGAGGGGATAATATTAAGATGGATCTTCAGGAAGTGGGGTGGAGGCATATACTGGATTGATCTGTCTCAAGATATGGACAGAGGGCAGGCTGTAGTACATGCTGTAATGAACCTTCAGGTTCCATAAAATGTGAGGCATTTCTTGACTAGCTGAGAACCAGTTAGCTTCTCAAGAAGGACTCCACTCCATAGAGTGAGTGAGTAAACAAGCACACAAAAGATCACTTCAGTTGCACATGACTTGAGACCAACTTACCTGATGTTTGTACTGTGTTGCCTATCTTTGTGATGAAGTCTGGTTTTCCCAAATCCTCTAACCTAACACCACATTTAGCAACGAACCTAATAATGGACAAGCACATATGTAGATACACAAAATCAATGGTCTGACACAATGCAAGTAAATATATTTAATGTCAAATTTCACTATGGTTCTCTAGTATATCTCCTCTATCAGTATCCAGAAAGTTTGTCACTGAACACACAAAAGTAGTTCTAGTCCTGTAAGAATTGAGGTTCTCATAGCAGTATTACTGAAGAGTCAAATCTTCTGGGTTTTTACATCATGTCAACCAGTAAGCAATTACCATTAATTCTGTGACTTTTTTCATCACCCAATGTATTCAAATTAATTTAATACAGCACTAAGTTTCAGGGGTAGAATCAGACCCTATTTTAAAGTTTAATTCTTAAACAAAATATTACCACATAAATTATAACCACTATTCTATAATACAAACTACAGTCAAGACAGTAAACAAATCACATTCCAAATACAGTTTAGGAACTGCATCCACACACATCTCACTATGCGAATGCCTGCCCCCACTTATGGGTCACAGTAAATATATTCTTTCACTAGGCTGATCTGCTTGACATAATGTCCAAACAATTCCAGTGTCAGAGCTGTGTTGCCTTTTAAATGCCTTTATTTTACAGTGGGCCAAGGGAAAGCTACCAATAGCAGACACAGGAAATAAAAAAGTCAGGACATATGGCATGTTAGAAATTCCACCAGTCAACCCACTGTCAGAACATCTCCTCTTAAGATCCCCCAGATTAGCAAGGAGGTTAATAAGTAATGGAGTGATAATGTTTAATAGGCAGTGTTATAAACAGTAGTGCAGACGTTATGCCTACTGACCAAGGACCAATCTGGCAACATAGCAATGTCTCTGGCCACAACACAAACGCATCAAACAGGCAGCATGGTTCCAACACTGGAATCTGTTCGACATTACCCCAAGCAGAGCAGTGTACTGGAAAAAGATGTTTACTGCAAACCAAGATGGAGATCAAGCAAAGAGTTTTAGTGAAATGTGTGCAGACATATTTTCTGAACTGTCTTCAGAATGTGATTTGTTACTTTTGTTACTTTAGTTTGTATTACAGAATGGTAGTCACAATTATGAAATAATATTTTGTTTTTGAAGCAAGCATGATGACAAGGACCAATACCTCCCCTGAAATGCAATGATGTAATTATGAAATTAATTAAAATACATTAGATGGTGGAAAAAAATCCACAAAATTAATGAGTATATTTCTGTTATACCATTGTCAGAACCTTACATAATTATACTACCCATATTAAATAAGGCAAAATCCCGCTTTTATGTTCTTGTGGGGACAAAAAAAATGGTGTAAAATCTGAGAAACACTGCTCTTATGAGTACTTCACTGGGACTGTATAAAAAGTGAACAGAATCACAGAAAACACAGAACGCAGGAATGTAAAATCAAGGTTCTACTGTAGTTACCAGGGTTTCAAGGAATCATAGTTCCATTGCAGGGGGTCAAGAGGTCCAAGAAGATATCTTGGATTCCACGACCCTGAAGATGAAGACACTACTCTTGATCTGCTGTCAACATGGCATACCAATCCAGAAGAATGTTGAGTCTTCAGCAACAGTCCTCTTATTCAGCCAGATAAGCTGAGTAATAAAATAAATATCTCTGTTTCCTACATGATCTCTATACTACTTTAAGACCATGCCTCTGCTTCAATATCATTCCTTCATACGAGGTTCCAAAGGCACCAAGGTCTAAAGCCTTTGTGAACAAATGCTTCAGCACGCTAATTTCAAGTTTCATCAGTTTAAAAAACAATGGCCTTAGCATTTACAAGATGTTTGCAAAATCTGTTGGCATTTGAAGGTGAAGACTTTATTATAATGCAGACTGTCAGAACCAGACAGTAAATCTGGAATTAGCTCATAAATGAAACAGTTTAGCAAAGTAAATAATTTAATAGATAAAACTGCACACATTTGCGCATGGAAAAAAACCAAGTTTACAGCATATAAGCCTAAGGGAAGGAGAAGTTTATAAAGATATGAAAAGATGGCACAACTCATGACAGAACACACAGCCTAATATTGGCAAAATGATGATACTGTATTACCTTAATGTTGTAGAATAGGATTCTGGATGAATACATGTCCTGTCCAGTGGATTTTCTGTGTTTTCATTAGAAAACTTCTGTTTCTTAGGCTGACTGCTGCCTCCAGTTGAATCCATATTCCTGAAATAGAATACACTACTTTGCAGTAATTTATTTACTTGGTCTCATTCAACATTTAATTACCTGATCAACAATTTTCTTTATTTAACATGCATGTGAAATCAGCACAAGATTCCTTCCAAAACTGTTCAACGCAACATACACACAAAAAATGTGGAGAATTACAAGCTCTTGAACAGTAGTTTTGTTCACACTATTACAGTGAAACTTTACTGGCATCGATTCTGTGCAGCAGCATCATTTATCACTATGGAAATTATGCAGATAAATTAAGAACTTCAGTCACATGTTCATGCGACAGGAGCCATCTTTTCTTCGAGAACAGCTTGTGGCCCTATTATCTATTTATATCTTTATCATCTTATTTATTTTTTATTTATTTATTTATTTACCTATTTAATGCAATTGTTAGTCAGTAAGACTGTACTGTGTCAAACAGGTGGCTGAAAGTGGATAATGAATTGGAAATACAAGAAAATAGCAGTGGCATAATTTAAAGAATTATGCCAGTATCTGCCTGAAGAGAGTGAGGAAAGCCACAAAAAATGTCAGTAAAGGTAGTCTGTCCCAGCATACATGTGATCCAGTCACCTCTTTAATACTAACCAGAAGCAGTACCACATGAGCACACTTGCTCAGTGCTTGTGATCTGACCTACCTAGCATGTAGGTTTAGTCTGCAACAAGAGCAAATAAATAAGCCATGAAAAAAGATGTCCCTTTAACAAGCCATATAGCCATGGAAAATACAGTAAATTATGTTTGTGTTATGCACCTCCAAGTTGAAAGTACAGAAATAAATAGCACATATGACAGCACAGAAGTAACACTAAGAAAAAAATAACACTCAGTGCTTTTGGTATGTTTTCATATTGAAATAATACTCTTTGGATTCAAGAGGTTTGAAATACATACCAGCAGCCATATATTTGTTTTCTCAAAGTTGCTGAATCACTTTTTTTTTAGCTTCAAATGTTGGATAATTGCTAATCTTGGATAAAAACGAAAGTAGAATCCATACTTTGTAGTGGGCAAATATTGTATTTGAGTCAATCAGTAAAATTTAGAATCTATTGTGTGTGTGTGTGTGTGTGTGTGTGTGTACGTGCACACACGTGTGTACTGCCCACACCTTTTTAATACCATCCCACAATCGTCTCAAGAAATGTCCTCAACTAACAAACATATTCATAACACTTGGTATGGACATTATATATTATTGTAGTCTTCAACATATCACCTCTTCTGAGCTGTCTCAGGAATTATTCTGATAAAACCAGCACATTGCTCAAATGTTTTTGGCCCAATGCCTTTCACTTTCTTCAACTGCTCTCGATTGATGAATGAACCATTGGTTGAACGCCATTCAATTATCTTTTCAGCTCTTGAGGAATTCAAACCTGCTATTCTCCTGAAAATGTACAACAAAAAAGAACAGTTTACAACTTTTATTAATGGTCAAAAGTCATACTGTCTTTCACATCCACAAACTTTGAACAACAAAAAGTTTACTTCCGGATCTAAACCACACCCAACATAAGAACAGACTGTTATCTTAAGCACTTTTACTTCCAATGCATGCGTGGATAAAGAGACCATTTCTGTAAATTTAATTTCTTGTATAACATGTTAACAAAAGCAATTCACAGTTTAATCATCCAGAAGAAATTTTTACCATTTTCTTCAACAAATTCCATCCCTTTTGTTTACAGGGTCTTGATAAGTAATGCCCTATGTTGGCTCACATTCTCATGTCTATTAAGCCCCAGAACACTGTAAACATTGTTAGTTTTCTGTCATGTAGCACTCATAAGAATTGTCTGTTGTTAGAAATTACTAAATGCTGTTTTTATAAAAGTTGTAAGTAGACAACTGCTCAGAAGAAAAGAGGGGCCAACTGTTTGGAACACAGAAATCCTGTGAGTAACAGAAGTCAAATAATGAGAGAAACTGTTGTAACTGCAAGCATTTGGACAGCTTTCCTTTTCTAAAAGGCAACAATAACTCTGCAACATAATGCCCAAGTTCTATGCCTTTTCATGTGTAAGCTTACCACTGCACACATCCTAAGCCAGCTGTACATATTACCTTCTTATCACTTAGCTTCCTACACTTCACATAAATGTATCTTCCCATTTCCTTCATAGTCTCTAAAGAGGCCAATAAAGTCAATGCTCAAAAACACTACACTGATTCAAACAAAACAGACCTGTATAAAATTAAATTTAACAAAACTACAGTCTGACTCTTATTTGTGGAAGAAAAGTGTTTTAATTTTGCACCATAAAATTGTTGTGCAACCAATACATGTAACTAGCCACAGTGCCTGTAATATGCTACTCATTATGTAATTTTCACCACCCTTCCGTCAATTCCCCAACATCCTGTTCTAAGAGGCCTCCAGTCTGTGTTCTTCCCTGAGTGAGATGACACATTTCTCACCCATACAAAACATAGGACAAAGTTATAGTCTTGAATGACTTACCTTATGATTTAATATTTACACTTTCAGACAGAACAGCTAGCACAGACTGTGAATTGAATGGTAACAAGGAAGCACAGAACTTAACTTTCCCTCAGTTTCATTAAAAATGCAATTTTGATTTGTTATTCTCATTCCCATAGTATTTGAAATCTGTCACACTTTTTAAAGATTACATATCTACCATTTTATCACTACAATTTGCCCTGCATTCTGCTGGCAAAACAAAAGTTTAGTTTTATTTGATTTCTCTATGTATACAGCAAGATCAAGCTTCTTAAAAGTATCTAATAGTTTGCACTTTTCTTTTGTAGCATTATTCTAAACAAGAAAAATCTTCAAGTTACCTGAGTAAAAAATGAGAGGCTACATTTACATCCACACCAACGAAGCTGACACACTCTACTACAACTTCATCAAGTGTGCAATTCAGCTGTTTCTCAGGTACGTCATGTTGGTACATGCCTACACCCAAATGCTTGGGCTCAACTTTTACCAGTTCTGCAAGAGGGTCCTGTAATCTTCGTGCCAAAGAAACTGCATGTACGACAAGAACAGAACAAAATACCGTTACTTAGTTAATAATTATACCCATGGTGGCAGTATGAAATTTTGAAGTTAAGTCAGACAAATCAAAAGCATATGACAAAATCCACATTCAGTAATATAGTCACCAACCCCCCTCAATAATATTAAAATGGTGGTGGTGGTGATGACAACTACAATGATGACGATGATGATGATCTATACCATATTTAGTGTAAAACAATAAAACTATATGGCTTCACTAGGATTCAGTTACTTAACCATCTGTAGAGTTCAGCATCCTTGCACATGAGCTAAAATGAATTTTATTATGCGATTGCAATACATTTTCAATAACTTTACAGACTTTCTGTCTAGCACAACTCTCTATTTATAACACAGCTACACATTTTTGTCTGCAGACAACCATCATCATGCTGTCAGATAAAACTTTTAAAACAGACAAATATGCAAACACAGTATAAACTTCTTTTTGTTTTTGAGAGATCTCAAAAATTATGAAAGTTTTCTTACAGTATTTCTTCTTGTACTATCTAGTAGCTGCTATTTATGATAAAACCATCTATTTTAATAATATTTAAAAAAGTGTGTGTAAATTTTAACATTTTGATATTTTATGACAACATGATGCCAAAATTTTTCTTAAGTGCTAAAGTCTATCTTGTTTTCTTCAGTCTTGTAATCTCATTTTAAAGCTGTGTGGTAAAGGATAAGCCCACACAGGGCATGTGATCCCTTGCTATTGATTGTTCATGCTCAATATCAATATGTTCTATTTTTTTATCTTTGGAATTATTCATATCTCAGATTTTAGTTTTCTAGTGGGGAAACATACTGGAAGTAACTAAGATAGGATGAAAAAAAGTATTATCCTTGTAGCAGTTAACAGTTTTATCAATTGGTTGTTAATGTACTTATAGATGCAGACTTCCTGCTTCCGTATACATCATGTTTACACCACACAAGATGACCTCAAACTGTCATGACTGGCTCACTATACAGGGCGAGGCTGCAAGCCTGATGATGTCATCTATGAGATCTATTTCATATTACTGTATACAAGAAAGGGTTCTCCTTTACAGTAAAGTTATCATTTATTTGATCGTTTCTTTTGGTTTCCAAGTACATATAAAACTTTTCAAGTGCATTCATGCACCCAACTTCCTTAGTTATACACAGTATAACCATAATATGATTAAAAGGACCCCTTGCTGTCTGTTATCAAAATGTTGGGAAAATTTGGGTTTATCATCTCTATGTTTCAATGAACAGACATGTTCTTTAAAACGTGAATATAATTGTCTGGCAGTCTGTCCATGTACCTTTTGTTAAAATCCAGGCATGTGTAACATGCCTGGATTGAGATAATTGTTAATTCATTTAAAAAGTGGCATCTATGATAGACAGTATTTTGAGGTATCTGTTTTCCTGGATGTGGCCCCACATCACTGTGTGAATGGTGCCACATGTTTTGAGGCAGTATGGTGGCCCCAATATCAAGGGTCACAACGTCCAGCCCTACTTCAACATTTTGACTCCTACAGATTAAATCAATATGTCCACCTCCAAAAGTGAAGCAGTACCATGTCTCAGGAGAACAGAGACTTCAACTACACCACTTTTGTCCCATTCAGATCCCAGTAAAAGGAGTGTATTTTTACAGGCACCAAACTTTGGTTGTATACTACATGAAAAACCTTATGATACCAAATAAATAAATCACAAACAACCATAACAGGACACAACCAATGTGAGAAATCAATATAAAATATAATTACTTGCACTGATAACATTTGGATCTGTTCCTGGAAATTCCTTTTGAGCCACAGGACTGCATGAGTAGATACTTGTTCCCTGCTCATTCACAATGGTGAACTTCACATCCAGAGGATAAAACCAGCCACTCTGAATCAGGTTACTTAGGTACGATTCTGTTTCACGACAAGCTGTACCATTACCCAGAGCAATCAATTCACATCTGTGAATAAAAGACATCATCATCATCAGCAGCAACAGCAGCAGCAGCAGCAGCACCTTCATCAACAGTAGCAGCTACAACAGCAACAGCAACAGCAACAACAGCAGCAACAACAACAGCAACTGCAGCAGCAGCAACGATGATGAAAACAACAGTGATGACGACACTGCTTGCAATGGTCCCCAACCTCAAAAACTTCACTTCATAACACAGTACACTGTCAGTCACTCAGGTTAAGAAAACAGAGATGTGGTATGTATAACAAAGAAAATATGAAAAGTAAAACTATTTCATTCTGCTCTCATGCACTATTCCAACACTACCATGACACATTTTTTCAGCTGTAATCTGTGGTAGGTAACTTTACTCACAACTGTTAAAATTTTCCTACCTGTCACGTTATTATACAGAATAAAACACTACGCCTATATATCATCAATACTCAACATCTTTCACACTTGTTTCTTAATGCCAGTCATTAACCTTATAATTGTGCAGTTACACATGTTTAATTAGCTGAGTTTCAACTGGCCATTGATTAAGTTATGATGTGATGTTGGAAGATTACTCTTGGATTCCTACACCATAACAGAATGTACTAAAACATAAAAGTGGCAACACAGAGGTTTCTGACATCCAGCAAATAATCAGTCATCAAGTTGGCATGCTGGAGAACAATGAGTAATCTGCAACCATTACCCCACTGCTATTACAGGGTCAGTCTTTGCCACTCCACATACCAATGTTTAGCACATGGCCTTTTACATTGCACCTAACCAGTGGTCAAACCTGATCTGGAGGTCAGGTCCAGCAGAATAGGATGATGCCAACTTGTGTAATGTTCTGTTAGAGCTGACTGCCAGATCAGGATTTGCCACTGCACAAAACAAACAAAAATCGAACTCCCACTCTCTCTCCTACTCATTAATTTGCTCACAGCTAAATAATTTTAAAATTCCAATGCCCATTTCAGCACTTCACCAACTATACATCGCATATCATACATTTTTAAGCTGGAACATTTGAATAGAAAATACAGTCTTAAGAATGAATCCACTTCTCCATGTGTGACATTCAGATGTAATCCACCAACTTCTACAGACATTGACATTCACAAAAAAATTTTGCCTTCTGTGCACACAGACACATATTTACTTGTGGTTGTTGCAATAATTTTAAGTCTTATTCTACATTAAAAAAATAAAGTTCTGTAAGACACCTAACTTACGAGTATTTTATAAGGAGGTCTCTAAGTTTACATGCAGCTGAATCTGAATCAGGTTTTATCCCTCTGCCAAATGTAGGGTACATCACATCGGTTGCCAGTACCTCCCCGTTGTGTGATGTAATGCCTAGCTTACAACCATTTCGGAAACCTGCAAATGAAATTAATATACAATTTAAAAAGTACAAAAGCTGCATTATAAAACAGTTCTTTTTGAGTAAAGTGTATCAAAAATGTGTATCCATGTCTATTCTATTCAATGAAAGAGGGTACCAAGTATAGTTTGAAGGAACAGTGGTGTGTCTCACCACCAACAGATCATCGATAATATGATACTGTTTGAAACACCATAAAAATATATCATCTATCATGACCTTTAGAGAGCACATGTCAAGAAACCTTACATTTGAAAACTTGATAAAAAAAATGTTGTGATTAATTCCCAATTCACAAATGAAGCTGTGAAGTACATCAGTCACTTACAGAAAACCAACCTGAATTTTCTTGACGGATTTTTTAAAAATGCTCAAATATCAAATTTACAGAAAATCCATTCAGTGGAAGGCTGGTTGTTCCATGTGAGTGGACGGACAGAGAGAGAGAGAGAGAGAGAGAGATATAGACATGACAAAGCTAGGAGTCACTTCTCACAATTTTGTGAACGTGCCTACAAAACCATTAACACATATGCCAATAATTTCCCTGTAACTAATTTTGAATCTGTCCTTTCGAGAGGTTTCCCCATTTAAAACGCTATAATCCCTTTGTCTTTCAGAAAATGTGTCATGAACGTTCCACTACAGTTTGTTTTTGGAGCAACAGCCCCCACTGGGCCAGGGCCTCCTCATTCACAAGGTTTCTAGATTACGCACAATGATGCAACACAGTCGGTAGGACTCCTCTGGACAAGTGATCAGCTCATTGCAGAGACCTGTACCTGACAACACACAAAACTCAGAGCAGACAAACATCCATGCTCCCACTGGGATTCGAACCCACAATCGCAACAGGCAAGCAGCCGCAGACCTATGCCTTAGACTGTGTGGCCACTGGGACCGGCTTCCACTACAGTACTAAACATTAATGGCAGAACCAAATTATAAAAAAAGAATTGTGGTTTTGCAGCAAAATACAAACAAATATGGGTTTCAGATCATGTTAACAATGCTGCTTCCTGCATACTGCAAAACAGAAAACAAAACAAGCCATATTCAATTAATGAGACTCAGTATTAAGAACATGCAAATGGTATAGAAAGTACCATTATATTTTTCAAAGGCAATCAGAAAACAGAGATTTGTACATTCAATTTATCATATACTATACATGAATGTGTTAAAGAGGATGCAGTAATGAAACAAAATACCTGGGTCAATTCCTAACACCTTTTTGCCTCGAAGAGGTGGCGACAGCAGTAGTCTCTTCAGATTGGTAGCAAACACTTCCACTGCTGCACGCTCAGCCTTCTGTGTCAATTCAGATCTGACCTGCCGCACCAATAATGGTTGAACTGACACATGAAAGCAAAAAACTTAACATAACACACTGCACACACCTCACATGCACTAGTCATAACTAAAAAATTCATACACAGAGTCATTTATCATGTCAGAGTGTATCAAAACAGGAAAATATTTTCTCAGTTTGTGTAGTCAAATAAACTAACATTATCACTGTACTGTCCAGGGTTCCAAAAAGCATGCAACTGGTGATGACAGACAAAGACCAGAAACTACACAGTCCAATGCACTACTGTCACAATCACATAGAATTTAATCAATACATAATCAACAACAAAATAAATTTCATTTATATTCACTGCAGGACAGAATTATTAAGAATTTCATCATTCTGTTAATGATACGCACCATAATTATACACAATATAAACTTATTGTACCATTTCCACGATTACAACATAAGTTCTCCCCGACATGCAACCCAAGTTATCAGAGTAGCCCTTGAGTGCAATGAGAAACTAATACACTGCATAAGACTTTTAGATTAGTCAATGTTTCATATAATAATGAAAATCTAGTGTGTTTGGAAATGGTGTCCAATAAAAAAAAGGAATTAAAAAGATGCATGAAATGAAAGGTACAATAAAAATGTCTGCATTTATAATTACATTTCCATTAACACATTTTCTAGGTTCAATGGAATTCAGTTCCTTCAAAATTCAGTCTTAGTGGTTGTAAACATATTCTACAAAGATCAGATAATGAGAACTGCAGGGTTCTACTGAGGCACTACCCATAACACAAAACAATTTCTTTTGTTAGTTGTTCAAAATTAGGAATTACATTACGTAAGCACATTAGGAGTTACATACCCTTCTGATAACCAAGTAATGCCCACAGCAAACTCCACTCTAAATAGGAATTTATTTTCTTAAAACTAACATACTTTGCATTCATTAACTTACTGAGTCTTGCGTAAGAATCTTTGACACTCTGTTCTATTAGCCTTTTTCTTAATGGATATGAGATTCCTTTGAAGATCCAATTTCTGACACAAAATTCCATTAAATGATGCAGTACCCCATCTGGTACGTTAATCTTCACAGACAACACTTTAAGGCTCTCCCCTCGATTCACAGCCAGTACCTGCATGATAACATACAACGTCATACTGTATATTTAGTTATTATGCATGAGATAGGCCAGTTATATGAACATTCAGTCAACAGATCAAACAAACTGTTAACTTACAGATATAGAAACTACATAAAAATGGGAAGTGTATGCACCTGAATATGGGTACACAAGGATGAAAGAAAATGCCCACATGCACCACATCAGCTCACTAACCTGGTAAGGTTTCACAGATCTTACAGGTGCAGAAAAACTGAAATAGTTTTCAAACTTGCTTTCAACATCAGTTTTGTTTTTATGACTTTTACTACATTCTCCCTTTGTCACATCTCCTTTTTTGTCAGCTTTGGTCTCTTTCACAGCACGTGCCTTAGTCGTTTCTAACCATATTTTGGAATCTCCTTTCCTGAAACAATAAAATTTCATTCAAATTTGATTACTCTAAATCCTCTGGAAACCAGAATATCATTTCATTACACACAGCGTAAAACCTAAAACAGGATGAAACCTTCATCTACCAAGAAAACTATGAGGTCTAGCAAGACCTTTGGATTCATGTACTCATATACGCAAGGTCAAAGTATTTAAATAATATTAATTTAACTACAGATGAGTTAATTACCTTATTTTACATCAGAAAAATATGTGCCTAATACGTAACTACATTCCACTGGATATACATAAAAGTGAATTCAGCATACCAGAATCTAGCATTTTGCAAGAAACACATCATGGAGAATTCCAGAAGATGCTGAATACTGAATCACTATTCACTAAACTAAATTATCATCTAAGGTGTCTCTGAAAAACAATAATTAAAGCCAAGACATGAACAAAGAAAATACCAATGTTGTAGCAACTGCTCATGTTCTAGGGTCTTCTTCCATTTGTGTCATGTTTTGGCAGCACAAAGTTTTAATTATATACTGCAAGTCATTCTGCATATGGTCTGATATTACAGTATACAATGCCTGTCAGCTTTGGAACAGAGATCCTGATTGGCCACACAGACTACTACTACCACCACCACCACTACTACTACTTAAATTGAGTATGCCAATGCATACTTTTAGCTTTACTTCTGTGCTCTTCTGCTATAAACCCTTGGACATTTTAATGGCATCTGACTGGAGATTAGACAGAAAATGACTACATTTTACGAGGCAAACTTAGGTAACTTAACAAATAAGCATTTAAATTTTCAGTTTCACAAAACCATGTTGGACCAAACATTTGAATGTTTATTTATTTATACTGAAACACAATGGATGACTACCATCAAACTCATGGGAAATTTGACCGAGATAATAACTTTACATCAATGACAATGAACGTTACATCAAGTAACATTAAATACAGGTTCCACTGCATTTCATTCTACAATGCCCGACACATACCATAAATGTATACATTAAACAAACTTATCTTTCAAATTCTTCTTCACCTTCATATCATTGTTGAACCTGAAACTTTTCACCCAGTTATAGCACATACTTATCCTGTGTTTGAAATTTTAGGTTTCCAAAAAAGTGTAGTTGAGGACTTAGCTTTTTCGGATGTTATGATGGGTTGCTGGATTTCTGTTGCCAGGCATTTCAAGGAACATTATGCCTCACCTTCACAGTTGTGGGGTCAAAGAAAAATTCAATGTTTCCCACTTTTTAATCATTCAGTGTTGAATTTCTGCATTTCAACCCCATGACCCCTGGGTTAAGATTTTCACAGGTTAAGTATTAAAATTCCTTATCCCCAGACAAAATACTAAACTGGAATTTTACTATATATACTGTGCAAGATGAAACACTGAAGTTAAACTGGTAGCCTGGACTAAAATTCCGGCTGCAAAGTAAGACAGAAACTGTAAATACTGGCACGATCTCAAACAATAGCCAGGTACTGGCACACAATTTGTAAGTAAAGCAGTAAATAAAGTGTTACCAGCTTTTTACCTAATCATTCCTACAGTTCCATTACTTGAAAGAACAGGAAAACTCTTTAATAGTAATATGTTTTAATTTATATCATGATTTTAACAGGGTCAGAAAGTTTTAATTATATCATAGGGGCACAAATTTTCAATCAATTGCCAACATTTGAACAGCACCATAAACTACAAACATTTCAACTAAAAACTGAACATGGATGCAAAGCAAGCAGCAGCCGTGCATTTCCTCAAATAAAATGTATAATCAGTTCACAAAAGAACAAGCCATGAAGGCCCAGAGGAGGAATAAAGGTACGGTTCTTTCTTTAACCTTGGCCCTAGATGGGGGTGGGGAAGTGTTGTAGGATATTTAGAATATGGTTTGCCAGTGTTTTGGCTCCTTCAAAACCAAGCATGTCTGAGAATTCAAGGAGGTCATTTCCAACACCTTCTCTGACATGCACTTAAATTATATTATACACATTATATGCAGAACTGTAAGGCCATTAAGCTTGCCATGTGTCTGGGTTCATCTTTCAATAGAATGTCCTGTATAAAAAGTGTATAAGATACTATGTAAACATGCACATTAGAAACAAAGTACATTTATGAAGCACAAGAAGTGCTATAACATCACAATTGAAAAATTATACATCTACTTACAATTTGCAGAGCAGGTCCAGGACACCTCTATCCTTGCTGATGATATCTGCTATGATATGCTGGATACCCAATTCAACATCCTTCAGAGAAGTTAGCCCCTTCTGGCTTGGGTTCACAAGTGTCTCAATGTTTAAGAACTGTGTACCATCAAGGATGGTATTTGCAGCTTCACTGAGTCCAAGCTGACGAGCTCTTTCAGCCAGAGTATGTTTGCCACCTACTTTATACGAGCTATACTGTTACACAAAAACACATACATATAAGTTATTAAGAACCATATTATTTATTATGAACTATGTAATCAATTATATTCCATGCACTTTGCCACAAACAGAGAGTTCAATTAACTATCCACTCTGTGAATAAAATGTAACACATTAATTTCACCTTTCTTACTGCTGGCATTATCCCCAAAATCTGACTATCAAGAAACAATTTTTATATAACCAACACTACCCCACTGCCCTAAGTCTCTGAGATTTAGCAGCATACTGTGAACTCAGACCTATCTCACTGGAGAATCTAAAACAGGTATACAATTCACTGCTTGCAGGCTATAACCTCTGGCCTAATATTCCAAAGATGTCACAAATAATATCTTAAAATTACAGACTTGAACATCTTGGTCTCCCCTTACATTAGATATGAGCTTCTGCCTTTGGTGGAATTTTATAGCCTCTGGCCTAACGTTCCAAAGATGTCACAAATAATATCTTCAAATTGCAGGCTTGAACATCTTGGTCTCCCCTTACATTAGATATGAGCTTCTGCCTTTGGTGGAGCTTTTGTAAAACCATTAAGTTGATTCCTCAATATCCCTTCCCTCTACATCACACTACAGCTGCATTCTTGCTCTACATACTGAATGCAAGCAAAGTTTCTTGTCACTGTTTACATGTCAGCCAGCTGGATTATTGCATTATATCCTGGATGGGTATGTTGTAATTTACCTAAAATGATTTCTAATCTGTGTTGGATCATAACTATTGTCTTCTTCCCAAAGCAATTTAATTTATACCTAACTTAAATAGTGGCACATTTCCAACTGCTCATTCCCCACAGCACTAAATGACTGTAAGGAATTAAGAAGAGTTTTAAAAGTAACTATGGCCCATTTTAAGGTACTATACTAGTACTCTCCTGGAAGAAATGAGGAAAATTACAAAAAATAGAACAAAAGTACTGCTCATTAAAATGCAATATTTGGTAAAGAGACACTTTGCTGAAAAAACTGAACATCTACAGTGCTGCAGAAACAAGCTGTTTCTGCTGTCACATCACAATTGTCACCATCTGAGGCCTTGACAAAGGTTTTTTTATCACGCAAGGATCTCTCCACTCACACTAGCAAGACCTACCCCTCTTCCCCTTCCACCCTACTAATTAGCCAAAATCCTTGCAGCCTGCTATATAACTGATGCATCTCCTGCTCCCAATCACTTCACCATCCACTTGCACCAAATTCAGCGTTCCTACAGATAAAGGCAGCATGTTCCTCCAAAACACCCAAAAAAACTTACTATACCAAACAGTGTAAAACCCAG